>NFZD01005660.1_pt1 | contig 54808 bp, 45 predicted proteins | sample 1095381 | NCBI WGS metagenome assembly NFZD01 (sample SAMN03609891, study PRJNA323583) | gut metagenome | isolation source: feces | host: Rattus norvegicus | place: Denmark: Riget | collected 2013 | reverse complement strand
CAAGAGGAGAAAATGAAGTTAGAGCCTATATTGATAGTTTACTTGAGGAGGAATGATATGTTTGGGCAGAACTCCTGTTGATATTACTAATGTTAGATTTGGTAGATTAGTCGCTGTTAAATATGTTAATGGAAAATGGTTATGTAGATGCGATTGTGGAAATGAAATATATGCTACATACTCTGCTTTAGATAGAGAACATGGTACAAAATCGTGTGGTTGTTTGAAGCAAGAATTGGCTAGACAGGTAGGACATAAGGTTGAGCATAAATATGTTAATCTAGTTGGACAGACTTTTGGTGACTTAACTGTATTAGCTAGAAAGGATAACACAAATTGGAAGTGTAAGTGTAAGTGTGGAAAAATAATATATAGAAGCACTAAAACCTTATATAATGGAAAGCATTTACATTGTGAGCACAATAAACTTAGATATTATGATATTTCAGGGCAGTGTTTTGGCAATCTTCAAGTTATATCTTTTTCAGAAATTAAACTTGGGCACACTTATTGGAAATGTAGATGTAAGTGTGGTAATATTACTAAGGTAGAGGGGAGTCATTTAAAGTCTGGACATACAATTTCATGTGGATGTATTGATATTGCACATAGGGGTTCTAAGGTAGAAAATGAAATTAGAGATTATATTGATAGTTTAATATCGGGGGATTGATATACTTGGAAGATATAATAGGAAAGACTTTTGGACGTTGGACAGTGATGAGATTTGCTTATAAAAATGATAAGCATATTTTGTATTACCATTGTAAATGTGAATGTGGCACTGAGCGAGATGTAAAAAAATATAATTTAGTTCATGGATATACAAAATCTTGTGGTTGTTATTCTAAAGATGTTGCACATTCTTTGAGATTCACTTCTTTAATTGGAAAGAGATTTGGTAAACTTTTTGTTGAATCTGTAGACCATAAAGAAGGTTCAAATTATTTTTATCGCTGTCAATGTGATTGTGGGAATACTACTATTGTATCAAGAGCATTGTTGATACATAAACAGCATCCTACTAGGTCTTGTGGGTGTTTACGCAAATGTGGATTTCGGCAGGATATTACAGGATTTGTTTTTGGTAATTTAACTGTAATAAGTTTTAGCAAAAGAAAATTTGACCACACATATTGGAAGTGTAGATGTAATTGTGGAAAAGAATTAGAAGTTGAGGGTAGCCATCTAAAAAGTGGTCATACTATATCGTGTGGCTGTTTAGATGTTTCGCATAGTGGCTCAAAAGTTGAAAATGAAATTAGAAAGTGGGTGGAGGATTTAGTGGAAAGCTACTCAGTAAAGGATAGACAAGTTTTAGAAGGAAAGGAAATAGATATGTATTATCCTGAATTTAATATTGGTATTGAGTATAATGGTTCTGCATATCATGCTTCCTTAAATGGGATATATGGAGATAAACCTAAGTTGTATCACAGAGATAAATTCTTACAGGCAAGGGAACAGGGAATACATTTGATTTCTATTTTTGATGTAGACTGGGAAAATAATCAAGAGAAAATAAAAATGTATTTAAGGAGTCTTTTTACGAAGCAAAAAAGATTATTTGCTAGAAAATGTGAAATCAAACCTATAAGTAAGGAATTAGCAGATACATTTACTGATATGTATCATATACAAGGCAGGACAAGGCAGAATTCAATAAATTATGGACTCTATTATAATGACGAATTATATGCAGTTATGTCTTTTGGAACTTTAAGGTTGAAAAAGACACAAGATGGTGAATATGAGCTTCATAGATATTGTGTTAAAGACGGATATACTATTTTAGGTGGGGCTGAGAAATTATTGAGATACTTTGAAAGAAATTATTCTCCAAAATATATACGAAGTTACTCAGATAATGACTATTTTTTAGGTGGTATTTATGAGAGATTGGGTTTTGAAAATTCAGGTCAGTGCACTCCTAGATATTATTGGTTTCTTAATAATCAAGAAATAAAGAGAGAAAGATGTATGTTGAAACATTTAAAAATTCAATATCCTGAACTTTTAGCTAAAGCATACGAAACAAATGCTCCAAATAAGGAAAACTTTGTGATGGTACAGTTAGGTGCAAGAAAGGTATATAGAAGTGGTAATACAAAGTGGGAGAAAACCTATGGAAGGTAAAAAATTCGGTGAATGGACTGTACTAGAATTTGCAGGTACAAATAAATTTCATAAAAAGCAATGGAAGTGTAGATGTAGTTGTGGTAAAGAAAAAATAGTTTTGGGTACAAATTTAGTAAATGGAAAATCTACTTCATGTGGACATAGTGCTTTAACTGATATAGTTGGTAAAAAATTTAATAGTTGGTATGTAGACTCCTTTGCATATAAACGAGGAGCACATAATTATTATCATTGTACTTGTGAGTGTGGTACAAAGCAAGACGTTTTGCGTGAAAACCTTCTTACAGGTAAATCAAAGTCTTGCGGTTGTGACTTAGCTTTAGTTGGTTCTACAGTCAAGGGTATTAAGATAAAGGAATTGGTACATCATAGAACCTATATATTTGAATGTCCTTATTGCGGAAAGGAGTTCGAGGCAGTATATAGTAGGGTAAGTTCAGGACATTTAAAATCATGCGGATGTCGTTCAAAGACAAATCAAAAGGTACATGAGGGTATGACTTTTGGTGACTTGACTGTTTTAGCAAGGGCAGGAAGTAGTAATAGTCTTTGTGCTATGTGGAAATGTAAATGCTCTTGTGGTAAAGAAAAAGTTGTATATGGGTATAAACTTGTAAATGGCACAACTACATCTTGTGGACATGAGGTTGTTTCAAAGGGTGAATCTTTTGTCTATGATTTTGTAAAAACATTAATCCCTGAAAATATGATAACTAAATCAAAAGTGTTGGATGGAAAGGAAATAGATATTTATATTCCTAGTAGAAATTTGGGTATAGAATATAATGGTTCTATGTTTCATGCTAGTGATGGTGGTGTTTTTGTTACTAAGGATAAATATTATCATAGGGATAAATTTGTTTTGGCTAAGGAAAAAGGAATACATCTCATAAATATTTTTGATTATGCCTGGTTAGACGAACAAGAAAAAATAAAGAGTTACTTACATGACTTGTTAGGTGAAACTACTAAGATTTATGCTAGAAAATGTAGATGGGCAAGGATAGAAAAGGCAGAGGCTTGTGGATTTGCAGATATGTATCACTTGCAAGGAAGCACAAGGCTACAAGAAATAAGCTATGGACTATATTATATAGATGAGCTGATAGCTGTAATGAGCTTCGGTAAGCCTAGATATAAGCAAAGTTCTGATATTTTTGAACTTCAACGATATTGTGTGAAATTTGGTTGCCATATTGTAGGTGGTGCTGAAAGATTATTGAAAGCCTTTGAGCGAGAATATAAACCATCTAAGTTAATCTCGTATTCAGACAATAACTATTTTAGCGGAAATATGTATTCAAGGCTAGGCTTTGATTTTATTAGATATACTGAACCTGACTATGTTTGGGTAAATAAACGAGATTTGTCTGTATTACCTAGGTATAAGTGTCAGCCAAAATTATTGAAGAATAAGTACCCTGAATTATATGCAGAAGTAACAAGTAGTAGAGAGATTTATATTATGACACATTTGGGTTATTGCAAAGTTTTTGGTTGTGGTAACACTTTCTGGGAAAAAGCTATTGACAAATAGCATCAAATATGTTATTATAAACATGAAGAAATCAAGAAAGGGATGATGATAGATGAATAATCGTAGAAGAATGATTAAAAGGGCACTGTGGATGATGGCATTAAGTGCTCCTACATGGGAAGAAGCCATGAAATATTGTTATGAAAGCAAGTACCCAAAGAAAGTAATCGAAGGGTATATTGATGATTTTGTTGACAGGGCATTGAACTATTCCCCATGATAGATGGTTAATATGAAAGGATGACAATATGGAAAATAAAATTCAGACTATATGCAGTGCTCATGGAACCAAGAATCCCCTGCCTTTAGGCATGGGGAGTGTCAAAAGAAAGAGAGGTTAATAAAAGTGAAAGAAAAAATTAATGCAGAAGATATTGTAGGACAGACTTTTGGATATTGGACAGTAGATAGTGTTTCTCGTAAAAACAAAAGTGGAATGTATATGTATAACTGCACTTGTAAGTGTGGTACTAAGCGAGAAGTTTGGCGATACGGACTTGTAAATGGTTATACCAAGTCTTGTGGTTGCTATGGTCGTGAAAGAGTGCATGAGTCTAAATTTATAGATTTAACAGGAAAGGTGTTTGGTCGACTTACTGTTTTAGGTGTTGCCTATAAGAAGAATAGACAGTATTTCTACCATTGTATTTGTGAATGTGGAAATGAAACTATTGTAAGAGGTGTTGCCTTAACTAAGAAGTATAAGCCTACTAGGTCTTGTGGATGTATTAGAAAGGGTAGAAAAAAAGGCCCTGAGAAAGTAGGTAAGTATGACTATATTATTGGAAAGAAGTTTGGATTATTAACCCCTGTTGAAAAACTTTCTGGTAATGTATTCAAATGTAAATGTGACTGTGGTAATGAAATAAATGCTACAGGGTATAGATTAGTTGAGGGCAGAACAAAATCTTGTGGATGTGCCTCAAGAAAGAAGAATGTAGTAGATTAGGGGAATAATATTTTTAGCCAAGTTATTAATGTCAAGTAGAAAGGAGTGGCGTTATAAATTAGGAGGAATTAATAATAATGGAAACTAGATATTATCAACACGTTGAGAGGCTTAATAGTGATGAAGTAGAAGGAATCCTTGATGGTAAGGTATATCTTTTTACTAAGCTAGACGGTACGAATATTGGTATTCATCTTGAAGATGGTAAGGTAGTTGTTAATTCACGTAAGCGTGAGATTAGTATAGAATCAGATAATGCAGGTAGTTGTCAATATGTTTTAGATACACCTAAGTTTAAGGCCTATCTTGACAAGCATCCAAATCATTATTTGTATGGTGAATTTCTTGTTAAACATACTATTAGAACTTATAAGGAAACTGCATGGAGAAGGGTATATATTTTCGATGTTGTAGATTATTCAGGCGAGAAGCCTAGATACTTGACATATGATGAATATGTACCACTTTTAGAGGAATTTGGTATTAAATATATTCCATGTATTGTTGTCTTGAATAATCCTATTGAACAAACTGTTCTTAACTATGTAGATAAGAGTAATTTTTTGCAAGCTAACGAAGCAGATGCAGGAGAAGGTATTGTCATTAAGAGATACGACTTTACTAATAAGTATGGCAGAACTTCATGGGCAAAAGTGGTGAGAGCAGAATTTTCTGCTAATAAGAAATCTGGTGTGATTAAGACAACTGATATAGAAGCATCTGTTGTAGAGCAATATGTTACTGTACCATTCATTGAAAAGGAAATATCTAAAGTATTAGAAGCTGTTGGCGGAGAATGGGATAATAAGTATATTGGACGTTGTTTAGGTATAGTGTGGCATGAGTTTGTTAATGAAAATATGTGGGATATTGTTAAGAAATACAAGAATCCTACAGTTCATTTTAACTTGTTGTATACTTTAGTTACTGACAAGACAAAAGTTGTAATGACTGAGTTTTTTAGTGAACGGGGTATAAAGTTGCCATTTTGAGGTGTAAGTGATGATTAAAGAAGATGAGTTTGAGGTTAAAATGTTTAGATTTTTGGGAGTATTAGGTGTAGTCTTGATTAGTATTGTTTCAGTGGGAATAACCTTCTTTTGCTTATATGTACTTTTTGCCCTTTTGTTCTTGACTACATATTGACAAATCGGTACATTTGTGTTATAATAAATATATAGAGTTTTTTCTAAGGAGAGGATAAATTTTGAATAATGAGATGGAAATGCTTCTTGCAGATACACATGAAGTAAAAATTAATGGTCGTAAAATAATAATTAAAAAGTTTCCAATGCTTGCAGGAATTAGATTGACTTCTAAGATTAGTAATATTGTGAGCAAGGTTGTATCGGGTGATGAAAAGACTGAAAATTTTAATACTGCCATTAATGCTTTGTTTGTCAGTGGCAGTACGGATGCAGATACGCGAGCATTTAAGATTTTTGGTTTAAGAGTCCTTTTTGACCTTTTTGGTGATGATATTTCTGATATTGTTTCTTTTGTGATTTCTAATTCTACTGCAATGAGTGACGATGAAATTGAGGAAATTAATCTTGAAGATGGGCTTGACTTGCTTTATGAGATTTTCAATGTGAACAAGGGTTTTTTTACGAAATTCTCAACGAAGCTAAAGGCACTGAGTCAAGAAGCTCAAAAAGAAGCAAAAAAGAAGAAAGCATAAGTATATATGACGTTATTAACACGTTAATAGCACATGGACATGGAACAAAAGATTTCATATTGAATAATTATTCTAAAGATGATATTACTGTGTTCTATGAGAAATGCTTAAAGACAGATATGCGTTCTACAGCGGATTTTGTGACTGGTGTTTCATTAGGCATTGCCTCATCATTTGGTGAAGGTAAAAAAGTTAATAAAATCGTAGAAGAATTGCGTAAGTAAGTTGATGCCTTGTCTGTAATGGACAGGGCATTTTTTCATATGTAGGGGGAATTTTTAGTTGGCAGATGAAATTAAAAAAGATATATTACTTAATATAGATGCTAATATGAGTAATATTGACAAGCAATTAAAAAATCTTACTAAGAAACTTGGTAATATGAAATTGTCTTTAGATATGGATAATATCAATGCTAAGAATATAAAGCTAGTTGAGGATTTATCAAAGGCTCTTAGCAATCTGCCAATTTCTAAAGAAGTAACTATTACTCCAAAAATTTCTTTAGGTAAGTTTGATAAACTAACTGATGATGGTGGAAAGTTAGTTTCAGAGAAAAAACGTATTCAAGCTATGATGGATGAGAAATTTGGTAATGTATATATAACACCAAATTTTAATTTAAAAGAGTTTGAAAAGCAATTGAAAAAGGCTACTAAGTTGTCTATCAATACAGATGGGTTAAACTTAGACCTTGCACTGAATACAACTAAAGCAGAACAAAAGTTAAATTCTTTAATGGATAAGATAAATAAATTGGGCGGAGCATTGAAGAATTTACCTAGCGTTGATATTGCTGTTGCAGGTAAGAAGATTGAGTCCTCTGTAGGTAAGAGTAAGAAAAAGTCTAAAGTGCCATCAGTGGCAGGAGAAGATGATTTATACTCAAGTGCTTTTAGACGAGAATATGGTATACGTCCTAGAAATTTATCACAAGCACTCAATGCTACTGTAGGAATAAATACAGGTGGCAAAAAAGGAATGGATTTGCAAATAGCCCTAGAGGCCGCTGTAACTCAGTTGATGCATCAAGCACAAAAGGAAGCATATACAAATCCTAAATCAGATAAATCTCATATATTGAATCAGTTGGGCAAAGAAGCTATGTCTAAGCTGTTTAAGGTTGCTCCTTTGTATGGTGAAAACGTACTTCAAGGGAAAAGTCCTGATGAGTTATCTTTTAATGAGATGTTTAAGGCTTTAAAGGACTATGGGTTTAAGCTCTTTCAGCAAGATATGGATTCCAATAACAATACCATTAGTGCTAGAAATAAAGAAAAACGTGCTAAAGCTATAGATAATATAAGTTCAGAAATTTCAAAATTGGCTAGTGGTGATACGGATGTTGGATTACATTATCTAAATAAAGACCTAGCTAGTTTAAACAGTTCTGATTTAAGTGATGACTTAAAAGCAAAGAAATCTGCATTACAAAATCTTTTAAGAGATGTCAAAGAAAATGATGCTACAGCTATGAATTATCTTCATAGTTATATGCAGGGTAAAATAGCACAACTTAAATCTTTACAGGAATCTGTATTTGGTACAGATGCAGAAGCTACTAAAGGATTAGCTGTTAGTAAAATGCAATCCGCTTATGCAAATAAACTTTCTAATGATTGGGTAACACTTAGAGAAGCTAAGAAACATATTTCAGATGCTATACAGCGAGATTTACAGAACAATGATTTAGACAAGTGGGTAGAACATACAGCAAAATTAGAAGCTATTAAGGCTAGAGAAAAAGACCCTTATGATTTTGACATCAAAAAGAATTTAGGTAATGTTGGGCAATTAGATAAATTACTAAATGCTCGTAGAGCTTCCCAAGATATTATTTATGGTGCAGATTCTACAGATGATGCTGAAATAAAATATCTAAAAGGATTACAGTCTAAAGCTACTGATAAGGGTACTAAAGATTACTTACAATCTCGTATGGAATCTTTAGGTGCAGAAATTCAGCAAGTAAAAGAGAAAACTGCAAAAGAAATTGTGCAATATTTCCAAGACTTAGTTAATGAGGCTCGTAAATCCTTAATTCAAAAGGCACAAACACCAAATGCTGATGTATTTAATGAAGTAAGTGAGTATATAACTGCTAATACTAAGTTGGCTAATGCCAAGCAAGACACAGGTAAGTTAGGCTATGGTGATTCTGCACAGGCTCTTAGTGCAATGTCTAGTGAATTAGAGCAGATTTTAGGTAAGGGCAATCAGTATAGTGAGATGCTTAAAAGAGAAGCACAAGCTAACACTGATTTATTGCAGACTATTCAGAATAATACAGATGCCCTTAAACAATTTAAGAATCAGCGAAAGGAACTTGCAAGACAGATAACTGCTGATGTTGGAAAATCTGATACTTCTGTTATGGGGTATGCGGATTCCGCTAGTTTATTTCAGAATTTCAAGAACACTGTAAATAGTGAAATATCTGCAGGACAGGCAAGTGGCGAACCTGTAAATCTTAGTAAGTTTAAGAATCTTTCAGCACAGTATGCAGATTTGTATAGTGATTCAAATAATACAGCAATCGCTAATCTTTATAGACAGTTTGCACAAGAGTTAGAGATTGGTTCTAAGAAGATTGCAAATGCTACTAAATCTACATTAGATGCTGAAAATGAGATAGTACAGGCAATAAGAGAATTAGATAATGCCTATAAATCTGGCATTGGTCAAGATTCTGCTAAAGCTAGATTGTCACAGGCTATGTCAGATTATGAAAGTGCCTATAAGGAAAATAAGGGCACAGACATGACTGCCAATGAAAAAATTAGACTTCTTTCTAATGCAGGTAGCAAAGCAGGTATTCAGAAAGATACTGAGGCCGCTGAGGAGCTTAACGCTCAGATAGAAAAGTTGCGTTCTACTTTTGGTACTACTGATGCAAAAATTCAAAAAGGTTTGGCTGGTGAAGCAGAAGGACAGAAAAAAGTAACAAGTGCTGTACAAGAATATTTAAATAAACTTAAACAGCTTGACTTACAGATGACTTCTACTACTGATACAGCAAAACTAAAAGCTCTTGAAGAACAATATGAGAAATTAACAGAGCAAATGAAAGAAGCAGGTAAGGCTTCAGGTGAGATTAAATCCTTCAGACAGGAAGCTAATATTCTATCAGCTCTTTCTTTTGGTTCATCTTCAAAGCAGGCTAGAACACTTGCATTAAACTCTGCAAAGAGATCTTTGGCAAATCAAGAAGTATTAGATAGAGCTTCCTCTCCTAATACAGATGGACTTGTGGGTACAGCCTTTAAGGGTGTATATTATTCTATCAGTTTGTTAGGTAGAGCTAGTAAAGGTTTAGGTTCTGCTTTTGAGGCTTCTTCTATCTTGATGAAAGATAGCTCAAAGTTGGCAAGCACTAGCATTATGTCATTAGCTTCTGCACTGCCTGAAGTATCTGCAGGAATGGCAGGATTAGGATTAGTAGCAGGAACTGTAGGTACGGTTTTTGGTGTTGGGTTGACTGCAACAATGGCATGGGCGGCCGCACTTAAGGTTGCTATTTCTAGCCTTGAGTTTTTTGGTGGTATCTTATTAGATATTGGAAAGACACTCCTAGAAGTTTTAAAACCTGGTATTGAGTTATATAGGTCTGAAACTAAATCTACATATTCCATGATGGCCGCAATAGCTTCTAATGCATCTTTTAAGGGCACATCTTTAAGAGATATGCAAGACCAAAGAGAGGCTATGAACATTGCTTATACAGGTTCTAAGCAGTTGCAGGATAGAGCTAAATATGATGCAGAACGTGGAGCATTTAGCTATCAAGAAATTATAGATGCACTTTCAGGTACTTTACCTATGCTTTTAGCAAAGGGTATGAGTGTTCAGCAAGCCTATGACGTAAATTTAGGTGTAGCTTCTGTAGCTAAACTGATTAATTTGAATCCTGGGCAGGTACTTCAGGAAGCAAGAGATTTAGCACAAGGTTCAATTACAGCAGGACATTCTCAGGTAGCTAATGCAATTGGTGTTACTAATGCTGACATTAAGGGCAAAGACGGTGAGGAAATTTGGTCTTACTTAATGGAACAGTTTGAGAAATATCAATCTGTTTTGAAAGAATATGCTCAAACTCCTGTAGGTGCATTTGAGCAGATGCAGGATAGATTTTCCATTGTTGCTGAGGAATTTGTAAATAATTTTGCTTGGTCATTTAAAGGTATTTTTGACATGATTACCAATTGGATGGGTACATGGAAAGATAGTGCAGGTAATATTCTTACACAAATAGTTGACCCTAATACGGGCAATACCAAAGACGTTTGGGCAAAATACACTACAGATGAGAATGGCAATCAACAAATTGAAAGTTATCAAGATAACCCAACAGGTGCAGTAACCTTTAATTTAGGTGATGAATTAATCAAAATTTTAGAGGGTTTAGATGATGTTTTCTTACATTTAGCTGAATCTGCTGATAGAGTAATTGGCTATGTGAAAGAAATTCTAGGTATAAATGATGCAGTAGACACAGGTACAGATATATTAGAAGTCTTGATAGATGTTGTAACTGATAATATTATGTTCATTTTATGGTGGATAGATGTTACTAGACAACTATTAATTGATGGTGAAGATTTTATTGTTGTTCTTTTAAATATTGGAATGTTTACTGTTAAATGTATTGAATCTTTAGCTGGACTTGTGCAAGGTTTAAAGAATCTCATAGATGTGATTTTTGATTTTCAAGCTGCTGCATTTAATTTCGAGAGAAAATTAGGTGCATTAATGGTTGGAGATTTAAAGGGTGCTAGTGAGATAAAACCTCTTGATTGGTTGAAAGATAACCTTAAACAAGATATTAGTGAATTTGCCGATTCTATGAAAGATTTTGGTAAGCATGGTTATGAAGCATTTTTTGGCGGTAGTGATACTTATGCAGACAGTTATAAGGATTTTATGAACTTATGGCGAGATAAAAATGCAGGAAATAATAATAACAACGCTATTAGGGATTTGTGGCTTAGAGGTAAGAAGTTTGGTGAGCAAGCTAAAGAAACATTTGAAAAAAGAAAACAGCAAGGTGTAACAATAGGTAATCTTAAGGGTACACCTTCATCAGCCAATGATGATAAGACAGATAAGCAAAAGAAGCAAGCAGAAAATAAAGCATATAAGAGATATATAGCAGAATTAAAGTCTGCACTTGAAGCTCATGTGCAAGCGTTAAAAGATTTGTCTGAACAAAATGAAATAGCTTATAAAGAAGGATTCAAATCCTATGCTGAATATATGACCGATAAGGTTAGTTATAGCCTAGAAGAAGCACAAGCAAAGGTTAATGAGTTAAATGCTGAAAGGGAGGCTATTCAAAACCGTTCTACTTTAGAGCCAGATGAGAAAGAAACTGCTTTATATAATAACCAAAAAGAACTTGCTAAAGCTAATGCTACTTTAACTAAGCTGACTAGGGCACAGGAAGAAGTAGCAGAATACTTAAAGCAAAGTGCAACTAATATGTCAAATGTGTCATCACAGATGAATCAATTACTTGCCCAGTCAGCAGATATGCCAACAATGAATTTAGATGGTACTATATCTGTAGCATCTAACATTAGTAGTCTTGAAGATTTGTATCAGGCAAATCCTCAGAACTATGAGGAGAAGATGAATTGGGGACTTCAGCGGTTAATGCTCGCAGGTTATGATATGACTAATTCAGCGGCCATTATGGCAAATTTAGCGATGGAGTCTACTAATGAGTTAAATCCAAAAGCTGATAATGGTTCTCATAAAGGTATTGGGCAGTGGGACAATGATAGATGGAATAATTTGTTGAACTTTGCTTCGCAAAATCAATCTGACCCTTATGACTTTAGAACTCAATTAGAGTTTTTGATTCGTGAGGCTACCACACAAGGGATGAATTTCTTCCCACAAATAGCTCGTTCAATGGAAGATGCTGTATATCAGTTTGGTAAGATTTATGAACGTCCTGGGGATGATGTCTTAAATAAAAGGCAGAATCAAGCTGTTTGGACAGCTAATCAGGCAGTAACAAATTATAGACCATTCTACAAAAAGACAGTAGCTACTAAAGATGGTGGCGAATCAGGAACTTATAATGCAATACAAAAATCGTTAGATGCTGGGTATCTAGGAGCACAACTTGAACATGGTGCAGTTGCTTGTGTAGAAGCTGTTACTAAGTTGGGTGCATATTTTAGTAAGGATTTTGCAGAAGCAGTTAGAGAAGGTATTGTAGATACAGATATTTTAGAGAATTACTTTAGGGATAAAGGGATTGAAGTTATAGATGGATTTTCTAAGTCTATGCTTAAAGCAGGAGATACTATTTTCTTTGATTCAGCTAAGGAGAAAAATGCTCATGTAATGCTTTATCAAGGTAATGGTATGTTAGTTGGTAATTCATCTAGTGGTAATAACTGGGCAGGTAAAGTTGTTCAAGTAAGTCTTGATGATTATTTAGCTAATAGCGGTATGACACCTTCAAAGATTGGTAAATCTTCAAATACTTCTGTATTTGGGGGTAATGGAGTATCTACAAAAACATCTTATGCAATGGCTACTACTAAAGAAGGACATGAAGCAAGACAGCACGCAATTGATATGGAAGCTAAGTTTGTAGACTCTCTTGCTCAATTAGAAGCTCTTTGGATGGGTAGTTTAGATGCAAGAATAAAGCAAATAAAGCTAAAATTTGAGAAACAACGGATAAATGCTACACCTGAAGAAATTGATGTTTTAAACAAACTTGAAAAAGCTGAAATCGGTAAGGTGGCTTTTGAGGCTACAAGTAAAATAATAGACTTCAATATGACTAATTATTTAGATAATGTGAAGTCTGAATTAGCAAAATTAGATTTTAGTGATAGAGGGAATTATACAGATATAACAAGCAAGCAAGCTGATTATACTTTCAAGTTGACTCAGATAAAAAATATGGCTATTCAGAATGTTGCTAATTCTTTGGATAGGTTGCAAGAACTTTATGGATATATGGAACGGCAAGGGTTTATTTCTGAAGCCCAACAGATTAAGCAAAAGATTGAATCAACTCTCGAATCCTTATACAAAGTTTTTGATAGTGCCATTGAAAAAATAAATGCCAACTATGATAACATGACTAAGAGATTCGACAATATGTCTTGGACTAATTTACAAAGAGAGCAAGGACATAAAGAAATTGAAGCATATAGAAATCAAGCGTTGGCCGAACAGTATCATACTGAAATGACTTCCTTGCAAAATGGCTATAATCAGCTTAGGGACGAGATTGAGGCTTGTAACAAAGAAGCTGAAAGGCTGAAAGAGATTGGGGACGATAAAGGTGCTCAGGTTCAATTAGATAAGGTAAAAGGTAAGACAGTAGAACTTAATGCTGTAATGGAGAAGTTGAAATCTACTCATGCATTAGAAGTTTTAGCTGAGGAAGCAGGACATCTAAAAGATGTTATGGAAGAAGCTAATGATAAGTTTAAACAAGCCACAGAGGATGGACTATTAGATTTTATGACTGATGGTGTAAATGCTGTGCTTGATGGAACGAAAACTATTGAGGATGCTTTTGCAGATATGGCAATAAGTATTCTCAAGACGATGCAGAAGTTTTTTGCTGATAAGATTGTTACCGGATTGATGAATCAATGGTTTGGTAATACTACTACACAGTCATTAATGAGTCCTTTTGCTTATAATCCTGAAGCTCAATGGCAGTGGAGTAAGAATCCTGAGTATGTAGCACAGCAAAATGATAAAGGACTTGCAGAATTTAATCGTGAGGGCTACTATATTACTAATCTGCCTGAAGGCGGGGCAGAAGAAGCAAAACAACAATATAAGGATAAGCAGTGGACTCCTGAGTATGCAAGTGCTTATTTAGGTGTTAGAGATATAACAGCAACTACAGTAAATCTTACAGCCCAGACTGTTAATGGTGTAGAACCACAAGTAGCTCCAAGTTCAGCTACCGATGTGAGTAATGCAAATATAAATGTAGGTACTGCAACGACCACCGTTGGTTCTGAAACCTCTACAGTAGGTACACAGACTGCAACAGTTGGTACTTCTAATACAACAGTTGGAGCATCTTCAACTACTATTGGGGCGGAAACTTCAACAGTAGGTACACAGCAATCAACAGTAGGTACACAGCAAGTACAAGCTGGCAATGTTTTACTCGATGGTGCTACAGCAATGGGGCACGCAATAGGTGGTTATATAACAGGGCCAGGAACAGGAACTTCAGATTCCATTCCTGCAAGATTGTCAAATGGTGAATTTGTAATTCGTAGTGAAGCTGTTAAGCGTTATGGGACTAATTTCTTAAATGCAGTTAATGATGGTACATTTGCAAGAATACACACAAAAGTACCTAGATTTGCTGAGGGCGGTTTAGTAAAAGAAGCTACAAATAATGTAGGAAATAATATGGCACAATCTATGGGTGGTGTTATCGGACAACATATGTCTAATACAGCTACATTTAATGTTGCACTTGTACGAGATGAACAAGAGGCTATGGCTAGCTTTATGCGTTCTTCACGTGGACAAAGAATTATGTTAGATTTTTCAAAGAAATATGCAAATGTAACAAGAAGTTTTTAACTATTTTTGGACAGGATGAAAATCCTGTCCTTTTTTTTTGTTGACAAAATTTTTGAAGTGTGTTATATTCTAAACATAGTCAAGATATTTGTAGATAAGAAGGAGAGATAAAAATGTCAGTAAAAGATATGGTATTGCATTGTAGTGATTTTGGATTAATGCGTAGACTATCATGTGCGTTAGTAAGGGAGTATTCTGCTGAGTACACATCTAATACTTGTGTAGAACATGAAGTGATGCATAAAGAACGTATTTCTAGTAGTAGTTTATATATTAATTTTATAAAACATTATGATTTTTACAAGCAATCAGATGAGTTGTGGGAGTGGGCTAAAAGGTTCTGTTGTAATCCAGATAATGCTATTCTTGTGTTATATTTTGATGATTGTGTTATCATTTGTCATGATATGGGTTCCTATAATTATATTGATAGTAAAACATTATATCAGTATAATCCTTTGTATATTAGTTGGGAAAAGGTTGAGTGCTTTTTGAAAGGAGAATAAGTAATGGTAGTTTTGAGCTTGTGTGATGGCTTAAAACACTTGACAAATATTTAATTTTGTGTTATAATAAATATAGAGATTTGAGTACAGCTATTATTTGCTGTACTCATTTTCATATAATAGTTGCGGAGGTGAATTGTTTTGTGGAACTCCTACAACTCGGTTGGTTTTTCTACTTATGGCGGACAACAGCAGATGGGACAGCAAATGCAACAGGGAACAATGCTTAGGGGCAGGATGGTTACTTCAATAGATGAAGTAAGGGCTTGTCCTGTTATTATGGATGGGGCAGATACCTATTTTCCTGTTCCTGCTGAAAATGCCATTTATGCAAAATATGTAGATTTGAATGGCAACCCTGTTATAAGAAAATATATTCAGGTTCAAGACAATAAGCAGGGAACACAATCAGTAGACTTATTAATATCTGATTTGCAGAATCGGGTAAAATCTTTGGAAACAGTATTAGAGGATTTAAACACCCCGACTACTGCAAAGAAAGGAGGTGTAAAACAATAGTATGAATCCTATGCAATTATTTCAAGTGCTTCAAGGTGCAGGGAATCCGATGTCGATGATGCAACAAATGTTTAGTGGGAATCCAATGTTCCAGCGAGCCATACAGATGCTTCAAGGTAAATCTCATGAAGCTCAGATGGAAGTGCTGAATAACATTTGTAAGCAAAAAGGTATAAACCTACAACAACTGAAGCAGATGTTTACAACGGGACAGGTCTAATGGAGTGATGAGTTATGGCAGACATGATGAGTAATGCAAATGGTCTTACACCTGTATATAATGTAGGTGGAGACAGAGATGATGGTTTCTTTGGAAATAGCGGTATGGTAGTCTTTTTCTTGTTCTTCCTTCTGTGCTGGGGTGGCGGTTTTGGCAATGGCTTTGGTAACAATGGTATGGCACAATATGCTACTCAGCAGGATGTTGTAAATGGCTTCAACTTTAATACCCTTAATAATGGTATTAGAGGTATTCAAGAGGGTATTTGTTCTCTTGGTTATGACAATCTTGCACAAACTAATGGTATAAACACTAATGTTATGCAGAGTGCTTATGGTGTTACTAACGCAATTAATACTCAAGGTTATCAGAATCAGACTGCTATTAATAATTTAGGGTATGAGATGCAGAACTGTTGCTGTAATACAAACAGAAACATAGATTCTATTAGATATGAAAATGCACAGAATACCTGTGCAATAACTACTAATGCAACTGCAAATACTCAGAGAATCTTGGATAAGCTGTGCATGATGGAAAGCAATGCTAAAGACCAGCAAATTAGTCAGTTGCAGATGAATTTGCAGGCCGCTCAGTTGCAGATTGGTAATATGTCTCAGACTGCTAATATTATTAATGCTATTCGTCCGTTCCCTAATCCTGCATATGTAGTAGGTAGTCCTTATGGTACTAATACTGCTAACTGTGGATGTGGGATGTAATAGTTAGATAGATGGGGACAGTTTGTCCCCATCTATATTCTGATTAAGGGGGCGATATTATGTTGCAAGCATATACTTCAACACCTTCAGGTGTTGCTGTGACAGCTAATACACCTATAAATCTTGTGACTAATAAGATTGTAAAGGGATGCACTACTTCACATACTGAGGGTTCTAATAGTATATATTTGAAGAAATGTGGTACATATAAAGTAGATTTCAATGGTATTTTTGTATCTTCTGGCGAAGCTACACCAATAACTGTACAGATGTATAATGGTACAGCTCCTATTGTAGATGCAAAGGCAACAGCAAATTCAGCTTCTAATACTGATTATGTTAATTTGTCCTTTTCTACACTTGTTGACGTGCCACCTTCTTGTAGGGCAGTAAATAACATTGGAGTAATTTCTTTTGTTAATGTTAATGCAGACGTAATGCTTTTAGCTAATGTTACTGTTCTTAAAGTTAGGTGATTAACATGATGGAATATTGGCAAGACATAAAGAACAATCCATCTAAGATGAAATGTGTTTTTGATTGAGAATGAGTCACACACTCATGACTTTAGTCATGAGTTAGGCGAACATATTAGTTAGCGTATAGGGAAACTTGTGCGTAGAGATAGCGGAAAAGCTATCCAACAAAGAAACTGAAATGCTGGAATATCATAAAGCTAAACTAGCTACAACGCAACTTTGAAATATAGGTAATCGTGATAGCAACGAAAGTAGAAAAAATAAGTTTAGATGGTATATGGTTAAATCCTAAGTACTGTATAATTGGTAATCAGCAGGTAAGCCTTGAACAGAGGAATCCTCAACGACTATCCCTCGTGAGGGGAGTACACAACAAGTCAATAATGGTTGTGGAAGTGGTTTCGCCTAACCCGTAGAGATACGGTATGGATAAGATATAGTCTGTGCTTATGCGAAAGCATAAGAAGTTCATAAGAGAACTGTACTGAAAGTGACGATTCAGTATGAACGACATCTCCTATTAGTTTATGGTAATAAAATTTATTCTTGACATTTGTATCACCTTATGATATTTTATATGTATAAAGTGAGGTGAGAAACTTGGTAAAAGCACTTAAAGTTAGGGTTTATCCTAATAAAGCACAAGAAGAGCTATTACAAAAAACTTTTGGTTGCACTAGATATGTTTACAATCATTTTTTAGGTAGACGTATATCTGTATATGAAGAGTCAAAAGAGACTTTGACTAATAATATGTGCTCAAAAGAACTAACGCAATTAAAGAAAGAACTTGTTTGGCTTAAAGAAGTGGATAAGTGGGCATTGCAAAATGCCTTGAGAGATTTAGATGATTCATATAAGCGTTTCTTTGGTGGGTTATCTAAATTCCCTAAGTTTAAGTCAAAAAAGAATAACCGAAAATCATATAGGACTACTTTTACAAATAATAGCATAGAATTTGGTACTAAAATAAAGTTACCTAAATTGGGCAGACTTAAATATAGAGATAAAAAGCATACTATTGAGGGAAGAATCCTCAATGCCACAATATCTCAAGAACCTAATGGTAATTATTATTGCTCAATATGCTATACCGATGTTGAAGAGCCTGTGTTTGTAAGAACTGATAAATATGTAGGCATAGATTTAGGATTAAAAGAATTTGCTATCACCTCAGATGGGGTGAAATATAATAATCCTAAATATTTATCTAAGTCACTGAAGAGACTAGCTAGGTTGCAAAAATCACTATCACGAAAAACAAGTGGTAGTAATAATCGCAATAAAGCCAGAGTTAAATTGGCTAAGTGCTATGCACATATTACAAATCAGAGAAAGAATTTCTTACATAAATTAAGTTCTATATTAGTACATAAATATGATGTTATTTGTGTAGAGGACTTGAAAATAGCTAATATGGTTAAGAATCATAAATTAGCAAGAAGTATATCAGATGTATCTTGGTCTAAGTTTATAGAAATGCTTACTTATAAATGTAAGTGGTATGGCAAGGAGCTTGTAAAGATAGATACATATTATCCTTCAAGTCAATTATGTTCTAAATGTGGTTATCAAAATAAACAAGTTAAAGACCTCTCTATTAGAGAATGGAAGTGCCCTAGTTGCCATACTATCCATGATAGAGATATTAATGCAAGTATAAATATCCTAAAAGAAGGAAAAAGGATATTAGGTATAGAATAAATTTTAGAACCGTAGGAACTACGGGGATAGCTTGTGGAGAAATAGTAAGACCTAATTTAATTAGGCAAATTTCGATGAAGCAAGAACCCTGCGACTTTAGTCGTGGGAGGTTCAGTATGTTGTTAATAGTATTGAAGATATGAAATTCACAAATGAGAAAGCCTATTGGAAAGCTCGTTTGGGACTTCATGAATCTATATATGGATGTCATTTTGACAGCACACTTGCTCATTGTGCAGTTAGCAAAATGGAGAATGTTGATGGTACTTGGGGTGAACATTGGACAAGTGACCAAACAAAGTCTTTACTAACAAGTAACAAACTAGATATAAATGAATGGGATTTTTATTACTTAATGAATATGCTTTATTCTGATTATCAAGAAATACTAGGTGCAGATGCTAACAATTATGTTAAAATGTCTATAGCCTATGTTGATGACCCTGATGCTGATAAGGGTAAGGTTTTCAGAATTTGGAAAAGCAGATATATTTAATGTATGTGAGAATAGGGGATTGCATTTTTCTTGCAATCCCCTATTTCTTATTTTTAGGGGGTATTTAATAGATGGCTCATGATTCAGGTTATGTCACTAATGCCTATGAGTTGATTGCTAAGATAGATGCAACAGTTACCGCAAATAATTGGAAAGCTGTGTATCAGCGAATGAACTCTGATAATAAACTAGATTTAGCTGTATGGGAAGGTATTGGCGATGGTAACGATAAGATATATGTAGAAATGCGAGTTTTAGATAATGAACGTATAGTTATAGATGGATTAGCTGGTTATGATAAGTATTTAGATTATTATGAACAGCCTGGTTCTATTCAGCAATCTTTGAAAGCAACTATTGATGACACAGTTGACCAGCCAATGTTGCATACTACAGGTAATGAATTGTTTTATTACTGGGTGTTTGTAAATAATTATAGAATTATTTGTGTAACTAGAATGGCTATTCAGTATGAGTCTTTATATGCAGGGTTGTTATTACCTATTGCAAGTGAACGACAATATCCATATCCGATGTATATTGCATCCAATACAAGCGTGAAAGGTGCAGAGTGGACTAGCAATGACTCATCAGGTTCGTTCTTATTCCCGTATAAGAATAGCGGATTTTTAAGACGTGCAGATGGTGTGTGGAGGAGTTTTTCAAGTAAACATTTAGAGCCTGACCCATATTCTACAGGTACAGTTTTCCCTTATAATGCACATAATAAAAAATTGATTCCAAACTATAAGGGTGCTAGTGATAGTTCAATTGTACAGGATAATTTTTTACTGCTTCCTGTGATTTTACAAACTACAAATCCTATAGATATGTGTGGTATTTTACGAGATGTGTATTGGGTATCAGGAACTAGAGATTTAAGTGCAGAACAGACATTTGAGTGTGAGGGTTCTACTTATATGTGTTTTGATACGAAACAGTTTAGAGATTCTAATAGTTATTTTTGTGTAAAGATGTAAGGGGGGTATTTTCTTGATTGCAGAAAGCGGAAAAGTCTATTCTTTAGAGCAATTAGGTAATGCCTTTTTAACATTTGTAAAGAAGTCTAATGTTTCTACTCCTCCTTGGGATGTTTTGACAACTACTTTGTCTACTTTTTACGGGGCAACAATTAGAGTTCCTATAACTAAGCATGAAGTAAATGATAAAGTTCCTTATTTTTATATAACTCTACAACATACTAATGTGACATCGACTACATATTCTGAATTTTTAAATCAGCCTTATCATTATAATTCAGAGATGTATGCTAGAAATTACACTAATTCAGCAGGGCCAGCGGGCGGAACAAACCCTTTTAAAAATAATGGAGCATTGTTAGCTGTAGGGTTACATACTGATTTTGATGATGAATTATGGATGTGTGAGCAGAGCCATGTAACTTGTGATGAGGAAACTAGAACTCAAATTAATCATAGTAACTTAGTCAATAATATAGTTTTACGTCCTAGGGCTAGTTATTATTCTACAAATTCTTATGTTAATTTTCCGGGAACAGGTTGTCCTTGGTTTACAATTTCAGAAAAGAATATTTCAGATTATTCTGTTGATACTCATGGTATAGAATATTGGTTTACTAGGGATGAATATAGTGCTACTATAACAATTTGTATTGGTGGCTTAGGTAATAAGATTCCTCGTTGGCAGTCTATGTCTTTTGGGTTATTGGAGTGTATTAATGATGAATCTTTTATGTTTCCTTTGTACGTTGCAGGGGGTAGCCAAGGGCTTTCACAGGAATTATTTGTAACAGGGTTGACAGGTCGTTATCCTTCTCCGTACATAGGTAATATGTATGATTTATCTATGGATAACATATCGTTGTCTAATTCTTATTTATTAGCCCCGACAAAGTTTAACAATTCAGAAATTTCTAATTTTAGAGTGTTGACACCTGAAGGTATATGGAGAAATGTCTTTGCATATAAGCAGGAAGCACAGCTTCATGCGATGCCTGTATGTAGTGGGCCAACAACAAGTTGGGGTTATCCTTTGCTTGCTCCTGTCACTTATACTGATGGACATTCTACAACAGCATTTTGTTCAGATAATTCTCGAATGGTGGATACTTATATGGTAAAAAGTAAATTTAATAAAAATGCTTCTTCCTCTCCTATTTGTAATATTTCTGTGGTGCTAAACAAGAATATTGACCATAATGAAACAGGTGTACAAGGTACATTGACCCAGAGTTATTATACATGGAGTAGAACTTTACCTTGTGGGGAAGTAACCATAAAAGACAAGAAATGGCTTAGTGTTCCTAATGGTTGGGAAGGTAGAAAGAAATATTATGTTTCTTATGTAGGTACTGTATCACATTGGGAAAACGAAACATTGTTAGAAGATGACGAAAACTATAATTCAGTATTGAATAATAATGTTTTTGTTCATAATCTTTTAATACCTTTGGAGGACATATGAATAAAGAATATACTATTTCAACGATAACAAATAATGCTGTTTATACTAATATATGTTCATTTTTCTCTGCTTGTAATCATACTCCTATATATACTGCTAATAATATAACAGTTTATAGGGATGAAACACTTAGTTTTTATATTATTGTTTATGCTGTAAGTGATAATTATGTATATTTTTCATTTTCTCGTGAGTGGGACAGTAATAATCCTTGGTATGCACAACACGAATCTTTGAGAGCGGATAAATTAGGCACAGATAGCTATATTGTCTATGTATTGCCTTGTAGAGAGGGCACATTAGTTTGTAACCATACAGAAAGTACATTTATGTTTTCTATGATAGAAGATACGACAATAGCTAGACGTACATATTTTACATTTTTTGGAAGATTAAATAATATTTATTCTGAATTTACTGACCATTATTTAATTGGTGGTACTTGGTGTAGAATTGTGGATTCAAATGGTAATTTTTCTGAAACATCTTATGAGCCATATTTATATGATGATTTTGGTGCTATTGTGAGAGATACTAATAATAATCCAATATATGATTGTGGACATACTCTCTATATGGCTTTATATGTAAATGTAGATAATTCTCCTGCTGAGTCTCGTGGTCATGTTGTATGGGCAACTGACCATAGGTTTACTTCATTGACTTTGGTTACGAGTTTTTCAAATGATTCAAATACAAACAGCTTACCTGTATATACAGCTATGTTATCTAAATTTTATCTACAACCTAGTTATAATTATACACAATTAAACGGAATAACTTTATGTTTGCCAATAATTTGTTATGTTTCTCGTGACCCACAGATATTAGATAAATATTCAGTTGTTGGTAGTACAAATGTTTTAACTTTTGTGGATATGTATAATATACATAGTGGAAAAATGACAGATAGTGATTTTCCTGTGAAAAAACAAGACTATCAGTGCTTTTCAATATATACAAGAAGAAACCATATGTATGGTGATTCAACATCACCGGTAAAAAATACTGATATTTTTAGAGGATTTGCAGGAGTAGCTTTTAAGCAGGAAATTGAGGAGGAAAGTGAATGAGTTATACAGAATATAATAACTTAAGGAATCCTAATGAGGTTTTATCTGCAATGGCAGATTTTTTTAGAAACCATAATTATAATATTTTACAAGATGTTACAGATGATATGAATATTTATGACCGTAGTAGTACAGATGGTAAAAAACTCATTGTTAATGATGTTACTAGAGATTATACTTTGTGCTTTAGGTCAGCTAATGGCACAAATATTTTTGGTTCATCTAATGACTCTGTTATGGATAGTGTAGCTGCGGACAAAGACCCTAGCTATTATGGCATAGGTTTTACTATAGGTGAGGGTTATAGTAGTGTACAAAGATGGTATAATCAGTACGATGTTCCAACTAAATGGGCAGTTGGAGCAAATAATAAAGATGTATTAGGTTTGTGGTTGCCTGTACCACCTTCAGTACCTAGTGCAGATTCAACTAATAAGAATAATCCTGGTTCTACTGATGACACAAATTTGACTTACACTTTATTTTGCAATTATATATCTTTACCCTCTAATACAGTTGTATTTACATTGATGCGGGAAAACTCTTATCAGATGCAGGTAGCACATATGGCATTTGGTAATGTTACAAAATATGAAGATTGGACAGGTGGTATTTTTATGAGTGCTTCTGCAAACAGATATATGATGAGAAATGCTTATAAATGTTTTAGTGACGTATATGGTTATGATAGTAATATTTTGCCTCTTTTTGGCACTTCTGACCAAGAAACTAATACACTTGTACGCATAGATATTGATGATGCACCTAATCAGAATAGAGGTACAATACTTTGGGCTTCTAGTGGAGCAGATAATATTACAGGAAAACGTATGTGTACACCAATTAGAACTTCTTTGAATACTAATGGTAAAGTACCACATTATTACTATTTACAATCAAAATCAAGATTAGACAGTGGTCTGGATGTCAATACATTGAACTGTATTGCTGTAAATCTTCCAATAATGTTCGCTGTAATGGTTGACCCTGATATATTGGATTTGTATGCACCTATTGGGTTAGTAAATGGTGTATTTTTTATTTCTACACTGAATGTACAGACAAGTCATGTATATGAAATGAGTTATCCTGAATCTGGTAATACTTGTCAAGTGTTCCCGATGAATAGGAGACGTGGTGGAAGATATGGTTTTGACGGTATATCAATACAGCAGGTAGAGGAAGGATAAAATATGAGTGACTCACATTATATTGATGCACAAAATATAAAAACGACTCCTATACGACGAGGGGATTGGTGGATTACAGATAAATATTTACACATTGCTATGTGTGGAGGTTATGCTAATCATGTAACCCCTCCACACGTGACTATGTTTATTACAACTGATAAAAATGATTTGAATGTGGCTAATATATACCCTGTTGTGCGTGCCGCAGGAAGTTTAAATGTACTCTCTTTTCTATACAAAGAAGATAATAGTCATTCTTTTCCTGTTTATTATCCCAAAGGGACAATATTATGGTATAATGACCACTTTATTGTTACTACTTCTGTTTGTGATGTTCGTTCACCATCAGGTACAAGTTATTCTAAATTATATCCTTGGTGTCCTACTACGTTGTATACTACAGGGGATTATGTTGTTTGGGACGGGGCTATCTATCAAGCTCTTTCCGATGTATCCTCTACAACAGAATCACCTTCTGCAGATAATCTGAATTGGAAATTAGTTCAATCTGCACCTTTATGTAAAATGGGTACAGTGCTTCCTGGTTTTTTGCTCACTGCTGTTTTTGAAACTTGTTACCCTTATAATACTTGGTTTAGTGATGGTTTAGGGGGGTATAGAAATTCTCGTTCTCCTCGAGCTGTATATTATGGTGATTCCGGAAATCGAGTGGATAACTTTATGTTAAGATTAGGCATTTGCACAAGTTCTACGTCTAATTATCTTGCTTATCCTGATATGAAATATAGTTCTGGAAATACTAAGGACTATATTCCTGATAAGTTTCCTTTATCACAAGTTCCTGAAACAATGCTTAATGCAGTTTCAGATTTTGGTATGAATTATGGTACTTTGTCCATGCCATTTACTAATGGTACTACTTTGACGGTGCCTGTTAGAACAAGTATATATAAACATATTTCTTATGACCTCACACAAGATACTACGATTACACATAATAGGGGTAAAGTCCCTTTATTGATTCCTAATTTAATAGATAGACCTCTTACTGACCCTACATTACCTGCTTCTAGTAATGCAAATGATGAGTGTACTATGCAAGCTATTGATAGTATGTTTTTTTATGACCCTTTTAGTGATTGTATTAGATACTGTCCTAGAAGAAATGAGACTTTTAGATATTTTCCTACATATACTCATCATTTTACTTCTACAGGTTTATTTTTTTGGTATGGTGAATTTCCATACTTAGGGGTTGGAAAATGGTGTACAGTATGTGTTGGGCAGATTATACAGGCTCTTAGTAATCTAGTAGTATTTAATTGTGATACAATATCTGAGGGTTTAGGTTATTCCTTGTTGCAAGATTTATTTTTATATAGAGCTATAGATGACTGTAAAATTAAGTTATACTATGTAAAAAAAGATAATATTTTATCACAAAATGATATTCATGCATTTTTAACTAATAAAAAATATTGTACCTATGTAGGTATGGTTGATTTATGTAGTGATAACATATATTCTATAGGTAATCTTCCAGGGGTTGTATTTCCTGTGTCTCCTGAAACAATTGTCTATGATTCAAATAATGATAAGGTATATATTCCAAAGAAATACATTGGTCAGTTTAATGGTGATTTTAATAGTCATGTTGCTAAAGGGGATATGACAGAATTACCTCAAACAAAACATAATGAGATTGTTGCATCTTCTAAAGATGAAGCTAAGAAGATAATAGAAGCTACGGATATAGCAGATGTTGTGTATAAAGATGAAAATACAGGAGAAACAAAGGATGCCAACGATAACGTAGTATCAAAATCTGATAATGATGTTGAAGTTACTGTGAAACCATATCCAGATGTAGAAAAAGAAGAAACAGTAGTTTTACCTAGCTTAGACGATTGTGTTGTTGATAATTCAGTTAATGGTATTTATACAGCTAAAGCTAGTTTAAAGCGTGTTGAGCTGACTAATGATAATACAGTAAAAAAGGGAATAGCATATGGTTCATTGTTTTTATGGGATTTATCAGCAGTAGAAAGTATTAAGAAAGATTGCTACTTTTATTCTGGCGAACTAATTTATAGGGCAACTGCTGATTTAACTTCTGTTACTTCCTCTAATTGTGTAGAGGTTGGACGTATTTTGTATGGAACTATTTATGCATTGTATTCTGATTATGCAACTGATGTTAAATGGCTGAAAGGTCAATATCTTATTTATAGGGGACATACAAGTTATCAAGGATATACAAGTTATGTCATATTGCAAGCACAGGATAACTTATCCTTTAATTCCAAGGACGAAACTGAATATTTAGATACAAAGAAATTTAAGAAAGTAGGGGTATTTTATTATACATGGGAAGATTGTACTCATAAAAAGTTACACTATGCTCTTGAATATGATACCTTTCCTAGTTGTTTTGAACTTCCTGCTAGTAGTAACGTAGTGAGAGATAATAAAGTTATAAATATAGTTAAGCCTGTTAATGGTGGATTAGACCTAACAGGTCAAGTATTAGCTGGATATATAGTTAGTAAGGCACCAGTTTAGGAGGTAGATTTAATGAGTGAATCAAAAGTGCCATTAGACGTTATACCACCTGAATCTGCTTTTGTTTATGTTCATCATAGGGATGAGCAATATGGTGCAGGGAGTTATGTACAATGGATTGATAAAAAAATATATTATGTTATTCGTTGTCCTGATATTTGGTTAGGTACTGTTAAGGATGATTGTTATTGGTATTGGGGACAAGATTATGAGCTTTTTGATGCTACGAATAGTAAGGACGAACTTACAGCCGATTTGCCTCATATTGGATATATGGTAAACGGTGTTGACATTTATGAATATATATATTTGATGTCACATGGTGGAATAAAAAAGGGTGATTACTTTTTCCTAGATGACAAGATATATCAAGCAACAGCAAATATAACAGGGTTGGATGTGACTGATTCTAGGGTTTTAGGTTTTGCTGTATCTGGTATCTATGTTTTTTATCCTGATGCCTTTCCTCAGTTTGAAGCTGGTATGTACATTTATTCTCCTACAATAACTCATCCATTGAATAAATTAGAAACTCAAGTTTTTTATGCAGTTTATAGAACATTAGTTGACGTTAAACCTCCATTTAATTTTCAAGATATTAACAAGTTTGTTTCCGCAGGAATTGTTTCAAGGGAATGGGGTGATTGTGATAGTTTTTCATGGAATCTTAGATTATTCTATTCTGAATATCCTTGTTGTTGGGATTTAGTAAAGGGAGAATTTGTATATACAGAAGAAAATCATGGATATAATAAAATAGGACAAGCTATTTATAAGACTACTAAAGTACCATTTAAGGGATGTGCAGATTTAACTACACAGACTAAAGTGTTGTCAACTCAGCCTGTGCCTTGGAAGAATAATGATATATATTGGGTATATGATTTTGATAACTCTCCTGTTTATCATAAGGGAGCCTATATTTATTACAAAGATGGTAAAATATATCAAAGTTATGATTGTGAACAGAAAATTTATCCTGACGATGACAAATGTATTTGGCATTGGGGGCAGGATTATCAATTGTATCGAATCATAAATGGTGTTAATACTCATGTTGGATGGATTGTTAATGGTAGTATGCAAGTATTTTTTAGTCAATATTCTGATTATGCCAAAGAAGGAGATTTTTTATTCAAAGATGATGCTATTTACCAGATTGGTAATGTTAATGTTTGTACTGTTACTATAAATCAATCAGACAATCAACACATAACTGTTGTTGTAAATGGTGTTAGAACGCATACAGATTCTTTTAAAGTTTATTCTGGGGCACTACTTCAATGTCTTATAGAAAGTGACGATGGATATACAGCAGGTACTCTTAATATATATGGTACAAGCGTTACTACAGATTTAACTATAGAAGCAACACCAGCAGTTGCTAGCCAATAAGGGGGGTATGAAGAATGAGTTTTGATGAAAATACTCCTTTAAAAAAGGTAGCCTTTAGATATAGTGGTGTATATATTTTCTATGAGGATGAGATTCCTTTTGCTGAATCTGATATATACATATTAAAAAAAGATTTGCCTGATAATTTAGTAGATTATGCAATTTATAGGTCAATTATATATAATGAGCCTAAGTATGAATTTGATGATTTGGCAAAATTTATTCCTGCTGGTGTGCGGTATAGATATTATACAACTTGTGAAAATTATCAAGATAGATATTCATTATTTTATACAGAATATCCTTGTTGTTGGACATTATTAGCAGGTGAAATTGTATACTTAGATACACCATTGGGTAAGAATAAATTTAAACATTCTTTAGTATCTATGGTATCTGACGAATTAGGTTGTCAGCCACAGTTGGATAAACATACCATATATGCAAAATATCAACTTATAAAGGCAGTATATAAAAATGTATGGATATATAGTTATCCATACATGGGAGTATATAGCAAAGGTAGTTATATTTACCATAAAGACCAAATATACTATGTTAAAGATTGTGATTGTGATATAGATACTACTTGTGATAAGCACGCAGATTGTTTCATTCCTGTTGGAAAACTCGATTGTTGTGCAGGATTGATTATGGAAATATCTGCTACATACAGTAAATTTGAGTATGAGACTTATACATATACTCCTGTTGACAATAAGAGATTGTTTAATTTAGATGTTGTGACTTTGCACGCAGTAACTAAGTTAGGTTGTGAGGTTGACCTTGATTTCTATAATCAACGTGCAGTTGTGCTAGGGGATTCTAATGTAAGTCCTATAGAACATTTAGATGAGGATTATACATACACATACTACATAACAAAACATAAATTCGAGATTACAGATAGTAATAATGTTATTATTTTAAAGAAAGATAATGTTAATAGCTTATCAGATTTAGGTATTGATATAGATATATGGGGTAGTTGCAATTTCCATATTGTTTATGAAACTACTTCTGAAAAAGGTGCATTTCCTTATGCTGATGAGATTAGAGTTATACGCAGAGCAGATGAGGCAGTATTATTTGATGTTGGTTTGAATAATATGTACCTGCCTGATAGAGTACGTCCTTATGATATGCATGATAAAGATAATCCTATTAGGCTATTTGCACAATTGGCAGGATTGTGGTATAATAAGAATATAAATGGAACAGGGCTACTCGTGCGTACTCCTGAGATAGAATCAGATTTTGTGCTTAGTCAGCTAACTGGTATTTCTAAATATCCATATAATTGGAGTAATATAGTTCCTAATAATTATAGCTATTTAGGATATGATATGCTTCATATGGGATATAGGATTGATACTCCATTGAAACCTACTATTGTGGATTCTAAGATACTTTTACCTGAGTGGAGTGTATCAGCTTATCCTGCATTAATGCAAATCATAAATAAGGATGAAACTATTATTAATCGTCCTGTGTATGAGCCTTGGATGTTGTGGTTATTGGAGTTCTTGTATATAAAGAGCACTGTAGATATTAAAGATGACCCATTGAAGTTCCCTGTATTTGATTTGTCTCCTAATTATGGGAGATAGGAGGTTGAATAGTTTTGGCAGAAACATTAATAAATGCCTCTATTTCATTTTTAACTGATATAATTACATCTTATGATGGACATGAACAGAGATTAAAGGTACGACAATCACCTAGATTGTCGTACTCTTTTACTTATGATGCAATGAATAAATTTGATGCTCAGTGGTTAAAGAGCATTATTCGGATTCCAAAAACTGATATATACTATGTACCTATGTGGCATAGAGGGTGCTATCTGTCTGAAGATTATTATGCAGGTGGTGTTATGTATATTGACGAAGAATTTGAGTATTGTTTCAACAATTGTGATGTTTTTGAAGTATTTGTTCGAGATTCTCCATTATCTTCGTTTGTGAATGAATATCGAAACATAAAAAGATTTGGTGCTGGTTATGTTGGATTAAACAAGCGTATTGAGAAAACTTTATTGGCTTCCAATACCTGGATATTTCCTATGCGACCTTGTTATATACAAACACCTGCTAAGTTAGATTATGTATACGCAAACGGGGCTAGCACTGCAATAGTTTTTGAGGATTGTTGCGAACGACCATCCATTAAATTGCCTAATAATTATATTAATAATTATCAACAGCATGATAAGTATAATCCGTTTAAACTTCCTGAATTTTTCAATAATCGTGTGGTTTGTTTATTGACACCACAATGGGTTGAGGATAGCGATACAAATTTATCTGTAGATAAACTATTTAACACAATGGACACGAAAACTGGTATTTTACATTATGATTTGCGAAATGCTAAATCATATGATTTGCATACTTTGGCAATAAATTTAATGTCTATACAGCAGATAAATAATATGTATAGATTTTTCTATCAAATGTCAGGAAGATATAAATCTTTTTATTGCCCAACATGGGTAAATGATGTAGAGGTAGCATTGCCTTTTGAGGCTACAGCTAAGGCAATTTATACGGAAATGCCTTTAGAGCAATTTTATTAAACAAGTCAAGAATACTCGTGACTTTAGTCATGAGATGAATTGACAAGAATAGTAAGTGTATAGAGAAATCTGTACATAGACACGTTCGCTATAAGGGACGTGCAATATACTAACTGAACTGCTGGGAATCCGTAAAGCTACTCAAACTACAACGTAATACCTTAAATGGTATAAACGTGAATGTTACGAAAGTAGAAAAAATTGAGTAGATAGTGCAAGGTTAAATCCTAAACACTGTTTAACAAATTGGAAATCAGCAACTAAGACCGAAAGGTAAAGCTCAACGACTATTCCTCTTGAGGGAAGTACACACAAGCGTGTGGAAGTGGTTAGCCCCTAACGTGTAATGACGAGGGAGAAGATATAGTCTGTGCTCATGTGAAAGTATGAGATACCTACTGCATAAAGCAGATAAGGATGCATAGGAACTAGCGAGCCTATGTGAACGACAACCTCTAAAATGACTAAATAGTTCCTTTCTCTTGACAATATAACTATTATATGTTATATTTAGCAAGAGGAGGTGATATTGTGGCAGAAAAGTCATATAAATATAGGATTTATCCTAATAAAAAGCAACAAGAACTTATTCGTAAGACTTTCGGATGCACAAGATATGTATATAATCATTATCTTGACAAACGAAAAACTGATAAAACTAATTATACGTATGTAAAATGTGTTAAGGACTTGACTCAACTTAAGAAAGAACTTGAATGGTTAAAAGAAGTTGATTCTGTAGGATTACAGACATCTTTAAAGGATTTAGATGTAGCCTATAAGAACTTTTTCAGTGGTCGTTCAGGTTATCCTAAGTTCAAGTCGAGGAAAAATAGACATCAATCTTACAGAACAAGTTTTACAAATAATAATATTGCTTTTATGGATAAGCATATAAAACTTCCTAAACTTGGACTTGTAAAGGTAAGAGATAAACAAGTTCCACAAGGAAGAATATTAAATGCTACAATATCACAAGAACCCGATGGGCAATTTTATTGCTCATTATGTTGTACTGATGTAAGTTTTAAGCAGTTGCCAAAAACGAATCAGTTTGTTGGCATAGATTTAGGTTTAGTAGATTTTGCAATTTTCTCTGATGGAATAAAAATTGAGAATCCTAGATTCTTTGAAAAGTCAGAGAAGAAGCTAGCTAAATTACAGTGAGAATTATCAAGAAAAACAATTGGCAGTAATCGTTGGAATAAAGCTAGAATCAAAGTTGCGAAGCTACAAAAACATATTTCTAATCAACGAAAAGATTTTTTACAAAAACTTACAACATTAATTGTGAGAAAGTACGACATAATTTGTATTGAAGATTTAGATGTTAAGGCTATGAAAGAAACAGAGCTTACTATACGAAACAAGCGAGTTAGTGACGTATCATGGAGTGAGTTTCGTAGACAATTAACATATAAATCTACATGGTATGGCAGGACATTATCTGCGGTTGATAGATACTATCCATCATCTCAGATATGCCATTACTGTGGACGAATTGATGGCAAGAAAGCAGAAACTATAAGATTTTGGGTTTGCCCTAAATGCAATTCAAAATTAGATAGAGATATAAATGCGGCCATTAATATACTAAATGAGGGTTTAAGAACCATAGGAACTGTGGGGATAGCTCAGTGATACTTAGCCCATAAGGGCTATTGACTGAGAACCCTGTGACTTTAGTCATGGGAGGTTCAGAAAAATAACACAAGAAGAAAATATATAGTAGTTTTTACAAAGGATTGGAAATCTTTTATTTTTAGAATAGACGATATATCTAGTGAATATGTTGTAGATAAGTTATACACTAAGTTGATGGTGTATGGTGATATATATGAGGACATTCCTTTGAATAATATCTTAATGGTATCTTTTTTCAATTTAGTTCGCTTTAATAGTGATGACTTATCCTTGGGATTTGAAAGTAACACAGTTGCTAATACAACAATAACATTACAGGAGGTAGATGATACTGAGTGAATATAAAGATGATGAATTATCTGTTGATTCAGGACAGCCAATAGAGTTATATATGTTCGGGTATAATAAGTTATTTTATACATATACAAGTAGTAGAAATACTATTATGCGAAGTATAAATGGAACAAGATATTCTTTTAATCCTGAGTATATCTTTCGTGGTGATTCTTTAACTTCTAGTACAAACAATAACACAAATGAAACATATACAATAACTGTTTCTAGGTTAAATCCTGTAGCTATGCTTTTTCAGTCATCACCTCCTGAACAGGATACTGTGAGTGTAGATATATATCGTATTCATGGTGAGGATTCTGAGGATATGATTCAGTTATTGCATGGGGTTATTAGTCAAGTTTCATTTGAGGGCAGTGATGCTACTATAACTGTAACTTCAGATAGTCTTTTGGCTCGTACAATTCCTAAAGGTACATTAAGTTATTTTTGTCAGAACTGTATTTATGATTCTAAGTGTCAGCTAAATCAAGATGATTATGCTCATACTTGTTATGTAGACATAGGAATGTATAGTACAGTTATTTATTCAACCAATTTAAGAGAGAAACCATCAGGGTATTTTACTGATGGATATGTTAGAATGGGTAATAGTTATAGAGCAGTATTGCTACATAAAGATAATATGATAAAGTTAAAATACCCAATAAATGAAGCAGATGTTCAAGGCAGTTTTGTTGCATACCCAGGATGTAGTAATATTTTTAGTGTGTGTGCAAGTAGATTTGGTAATACTGATAATTTTAGTGGAATACCTTATGTAAAGCCATATAATCCGTATACTCATGTTGTTGGTGGTGGTGCATATTGGATAAATTCTTCAGTTATTATAAGAGATACACATGGATTTGTTTATGAGTGAGGTGTAAGGATGAATTGGAGTACAATGGCGATGTATGGGCTAAGTACATTTTTGCTTTATCTTTTAAATCGTAGGCATATGTCAGATAATCAATCTTCTAATCAAGAGCCAAGTAAGTATACTGACTCAAATACAAATCAAATAGATTCTGCTGTCCCTATTGTTTTAGGTAGAGGTATGATAAAATCACCATTAGTATCTTATTATGGTGATTTTAGGGCTGATATATACACAGAAGAATATGGATTGCATAGTAGTTTAAGTATTTGGGATTTATTACTTAATCTTTTCATTCTTTTATTAGCTACTGTTATACAGAAAAACACTGTTATGATTAATGCTGGGCAAGGTACTGAAGTCCCTATTAAAGACCTTACACCATCACCAGGGGGAGGAGTTAGTAAGCCAAAGCCACAACCATCTAATACTAGATTAACTGTATTGCCTGGAATACTTACCGAAGGTAAATATCTTCCTGGTGCTTCAGTTGAGGCAAAATATCCTGGACAAGTTACGGGCACCGGAGATACGGAAGGAAAAACTACAACTGAGGGTAAATGCCAAGGGCAGATAGAACTGAGTGGGGCGGCACAGCAAAGAGGTATAATGACATCTATTATTTGTTATATCTTATTTACACTATTGACTTGGTTATTCACTAGACATAATGGTAGGGTTACTATTCAGAAAGGTTTTAAATATTATTTAGGATGGCAGAATATTATTTGTTGGACAGGAGATAATATAGGATTAAAAGCTATTTGGATGAATGTGTATGATGCAAATCTTGAAGATTCTATTTATCAAGGTGTTTGGTCAAGCGGTGAAAAAATAGCTACTAAGTCACAAAATAGGACAGGAATATTTGTTCATTTGGATAAGCCTGATTTATTTGGTGGTGTAGACGAGGGTGGCGGTTTTGTTGGCGATATTCATGTGTATTTAGGTGATAATAGTCAAGCTAAGGATGCATGGATGATAAACCAAATGAATCAATCTTCTGTGCAAGCAGAATTACGAGGACTTACACCACGTTATCCAATGTATGTAACTTCGGTTATTCCTACAGCATATATTGGTAAACAGGCTAGGATTCCTGAGATGTGGTTTGAGATTGGTAATTATCCTGATAAATTAAAGCAGACATATAATAATGAGTTAGTTTCAATATATAATGAGAAAATTGCTTATTATACTAATATTATAAATGTGTTATCTAAAATTGATACTTCAACTATAACTTATATACAGCAAATAGCTTTAGATACAGCAAAGCAAAGGCTTAAAGACTTGCAGGATAAGGGTGTTTGGCATTTGGGTAGACTTGCCGATGATTTAAATCCTGCTGAGGCTATATTTGAGGTGTTGACTAATGATATTTGGGGCTGTGGTGGAACAGCAGAAACTTTAGATATTGAAAGTTTGCTTAGATTAGGAGCTACTTGTGAAGATGAGGGTTTAGGTGTATCAGTTGTTTATACTAATGTGTCTAATGCAAATGTACTTATTGATAACATATTAACACATATTAATGGTGTTAGATATAATAATCCAAAGACAGGCAAATTAACTTTTAAGTTACTACGAAATGATTATGATGAAGATAAATTAAAGAAGTTTGATGTCTCTAACAGTAACGATTTGTCATTTACTAGGTTAGATTGGCATGAGACTGTATCCTCTATTTCAGCCACATTTACAGATGCAGAGCATTATTTTGATAATGGTCAGGTTTTTGTGACTGATTTAGCTAATATAAAGATTACGCATACACAAAAGCAGAATAATGTTGATGCTTCATATTTTACAACACCAGCTAATGCAAAGACTATGGCACAAACTCAACTTTATAGTTTAGCATATCCGTTATCTGCAATTGAGTTTACTTGTAATCGTTATGCATATGACTTGACGGTTGGAGAGGCTATAAAGGTCAATTGGTCTGTATATGGTATAAAGAATATGATATTTAGAGTTTCTTCTATTGATTATGGTTCTTTGACTTCGGGACAGATAAAAGTATCTGCTATAGAAGATGTGTTTAGTTTTGATAAGACTGAGTATATGCTTAGTCATGGATTAAGTTGGGTAGACCCTATATACCATCCTGTGTCAGCAGAACGTTTCTTATTTTTTGAAATGCCTTATGAATTGTCTTTGTCATTAGACACTTATATTTATGCTATTATTGTACAACCTGCTTCATATGTGACCGTTTGGAATATATGGAACTATGAAAATGGTACATTCAATAATACTAAGAGGTCATCTGTTTGGTCATTCGGTTGTAGATTATCATATGAGCTTTTAGAATCTTATGAGTATAACGATGCTGATTATATTGAAATTGCTGGGATAGGTAATAATTCTACTGATGCCTTAGACTATAAGATTATGCGTATGGAAGAAAATCCTGGTGTTTATACTAACAAGTCTGGGCAAAATTTACTTGTAGTTGATAATGAAATTATTAGTTATGAAAAGATTGTAAAACAAGTGAATGGAAGATATAGACTCACAGGTATAATTAGGGGTGTTTATGATACACTTCCTGTATTACATACCACAGAGTCTATAGGCTATTTCTTAGATATTCGTAATAACATTTGTAGCGGTGGTAAACCAATAGCTTCTGAGGGAAATATTGTAGACTACACAGTAGAGATTACTACAGAGACTAAAGATGAGAAGCAAGCCTTTGATGTGAATAATGTCATTAGAAAGAAAACTATGCGTAGAAGTGAAATGCCATCTGTTATGGCAAACTTACAATTTGGTGCAGACCAAGGAACTCTTACTGTATATCAATACCATTGGGACACTGCTTATTCTTTATCAGGCAATTTATTGTTTAAGTTTAATCCTCGGAATAAATTTTTGTCACAGACAATTTGTTTGCAAACTGACATATTGAGTGATACAGTACAAACTGATGTGGTTTATAAGCTAAAGTGTATCTCTAATAAGCGTTCATTCGAGCTTGAATATCCAGCAACTACAGGTAGTCCTGCAGTTAATATAGATAATTTTACATTAACTTGGGCAGAATATTGTACTAAGATGGGTGATAATATAAAGAAGATAAACGATTTAGCTTTAGATATTTATAGTTATGACAATATAAATTCTTTGGAGTCATTTGCTAGCTATGTAAAAAGTATTTCTTATGCTGTACCAAGGTTGGTTGGTATTGTTGCCACAATTGCTGATATACAGACTTATGCTGATACTTGTACAAAGAGTTATGGTGTTTCTCTTGATGCAGGAAGTGTATCTCCTGCTATGACTGTAAAGTTTAATGAATGTCCTTTGGTATTCGTTGGGACTCCTTCTGCTAATGGTGCAAATGTAACTGGGCAGGATGGTGTAGTTTATTTACTTGGTACAGAGTGTTATCAAATAGACGGGTATGATTCTACTAATAAGCGAGCTATAGTTCATAAAGTTCAAATAGACGATAACTATATAATTTCTAGTAACTTTACTCAGTTAGTTGGAAATACATTAGTAGCTTTTAAATATGATGCAACTAATAACTTATGGAATTATTTTACACTTGTGGGGTGAGTATTTTGGGTTGTAATTGTACTAAAAATAAAACAGAGCATAGAGAAGAACTCATTATTTCAAAGACTGTTAATATAGCTAAATCCGATTTAGCTATAACTTGTTTTGCTGATTGTGCTTGTGGGGAAGTTGTTACTAGACTTCCCTATGAATTTTTGGTAGATTTGGTAAAGCAATATCCTATTGAAAATGAGTATAAGAAGCGACTTATAGAAGCAATGTCTAGGGCTTCTGCTCGTAGCCAAAAATTGCGAGAATTAATGATGGGTGCAGGACTGTATCAGTCATAGGAGGTAATATAATTGGCAGGAAGAACATATACACCTAATTTGCATATACCACTACTTCAAGGTACTGACCATGTGAGTGCGGAAACATTTAATTTGCCAATAAAGGAAATAGATAAACTTGTATTGGGAAAGGCACATATTGATAGCAGGATGCATTGGGCTATGTGGAAGAAGGAAACTGAGTATGATAAAGGAGACGTAGTAAGAACAGAGATTCTAGGTACTTCACAATATTTAGAGTGTGTTGTGGCAGGTACTTCTGATGTTACCTCTCCTACTGTTGCAATAACGGGTACTCAGTTTACAGATGGAACTGCAAAGTGGATAGTTCGGGCATTGGGTGGAGATACTGCTAATGCAGTAAAGATTTGGCAGGGCGGTATGTATATGACCGCAGGACAACTAATAATTCATAATAATAATTTATACAGAGTTAAAAAAGACCACACATCCGCTTCTGATTTTAATTCTGATTTTATTAATTTACAAACATTATTTAATAATGTGCGGTTGTGGTCAGCAGGAGATACCTATAGTGTTGATGATTCTGTAATTTACAATGGTGGGTTATATCAATGTATAAAAGCTAATGCAGATGCTAAATTTACACCTGCAAATTGGAAATTAGTTGGTACATTGATTATGGACTCATGGCAAGCAAATCAACCTTACACAAAAAATCAATTGGTGGAATATCAAGGTAAGATATACAGAGCCTTGTCTACGCATACTTCAGGACAAACATTTGCAAAGGCTGATTGGGATAATGTTTATTCAAATATTCCTCCTTGGAAGTCTCTTAATGCTTACGAGATAGATGACCAAATTGTTTATGACAATGTTTTATATGTTTGCATTAAAGCACATAACTCCTCCTCAACTTTTGATAATGATGCAGATAATTGGAAAATTTTACATAACCAGACTGCTTTTATTGAAGATTGGGACAATTTAAAACATTATTGGAAAGACCAAGTAGTTCGTTATAATAATTTGTTATATAGATGTAAAGTAAGTACAGCCACAGTGGCTTTGTGGGTAGATACAGATTGGGAATGTATTTCTATTGCAATAACAGATTGGGTGTCAAATAGATATTATGAACCAAATATGAGTGTTTGCTATAATGGCGGTTTGTATCAGTGTGTGACAGCAAATAATGATACTAATTTTACTCCTGTAAATTGGAAGCGAATAGGTAGCGGAGCATTATCACTGTGGGAGACTAAAACAGCTTATGTGTTAGGGGATACCGTAATACATGATAGAAAGTTATATAGATGTATAACTCCTCATACCTCTAAGGATTTTGATAAGGAGTATGCAAATTGGGAATTGATTTCACCACCTACTTCTGAATGGGTTTCACAATCTCCTTATCAAGTTGGGGATATGGTAATTGTAGATGGTAGTTTGTATTATTGTAAAACTGCTCATACATCTACTACTGATATATATACTGATATGGCAAATTGGACTTCACTTAGTCAAGATGGTACAGATGAGTGGAAAACTAAAACATATTATTTTAAAAATCAGCTAGTGACTAGAGATGATACATTGTATAGAGCTAATGTATCACATACTTCTACTACATTTAAAGCAGATACTTCTAAGTGGGATAATATGCAAGCTCAGATACAGAGCTATATTCCTAGTAAGTTTTATAAGAAAGATGAGCTAGTAGTTCAAGATAATAAATTGTGGAAAGCAAAAGTAGACACCGATGCAAAGAAGTTCCAAATGACTAAGCAATTTAGTAATCTAAGTCTTTTATTCTATTCCTCATCTGTTGGTAGCTTAGGTGTTCATGAATTTAGTACACCGCATGAAGATATTCAAGATTTAGGTTCAAGTATATATATTAATAAATTAGGCATTAGTTTACGCTCTACATGGGATATGTATTGGACACAGATAGACGTGTACATTAGTTTAGATAATGTAGAATATACATTCATGGGAACAGCAATTATAGATACATCTACTATGACAGGAAGTGTTGTAGTTGACTCTACTGCTCAATATATTAAATTAAGTGCTAAGTATTATCATACTACTAATATGAATGGTAGTGCATCAGGCGAGATGTCTGTTAATGAATTGGATATATATGCAGATGGGGATTGGGAACAGCTATATGATAGATTTCCTATATTGCTAAGACCTTGGGCATCACATAATGACTATGAGCAAGACGAATTAGTATATCATGAAAATTTGGTATATAGGGTTAAAAAGGGATTTACAAGTGGTGTTAATTTTGACACTGCTAATTTAGAACTTTTAAATGATTCCTACATAGAAGATTGGCAACCTGATAAGTATTATGCTAAAAATCAATGTGTTACTAAAGATGATAAATTGTTAAGAAGTACAGTTAGTCATATTAGCGATTCTATATTTTCGTCTACAGAAGAAAGTCAATGGGAATATATCTTAGGCGGGGGTAATAATGGTATTTCTCAGTGGGAAACTGCTACTAAGTATCAAGAGGGAAATGTTGTTTTAAAGAATAATACTCCATATATTTCTAATACTAATCATACAAGTAATACATTTGCAGATGATTTCCAAAAGTGGGATTTGACCTATTCTAATATTAGGGATTGGGAATCAGATGTATTTTATCATAAAGGTAGTCTTGTAGTGCATAACGATGCTATTTTTCAAGCTAATACACCACATTTAAGTGCTGACTTTAATACTGATATTGGAGCAGTATTTCAAACTACAGAGCCATATGGGTATGATTATACAGCTATTTCACCAAATCTTGTAGTAGTGTTTAAAGAGGAAACAGACCTCACAGGATTCCTCATTTTACAGAGTGAAAAAACTAGAACAAACGGGGCAAGTTTAACTACAATAGATGTAGATATAACAGATTCCAATAATGTTACAAAAACAGTAAAAGTTACTATAGGTACAAAGTTAGAAGTAACAGAAAAGGCTACAAGTATAAAATTTAAGAATCCTGTTGGGGTTAATGGCTCAGTAACAGAGTATGTTAATCAGACAAGTCTAATTCTTGTATATGGTAAAGATATTTCTTGTTGGACTTCACTAATTAATCCTAATAAGATTACTAAAAAGCAAATAGATACATTGTTTTAAGGGGGAGCTAATGTTCCCCTTTTTCTTTTAGCAAAATTGACTAATAGTTAGTTTTGTGGTATAATAGAGTAAGAGATTTAATTTAGGGCGGTGAGGAAATGTGAGCGATTTTTTAGATTATGAGCAATTAAAATACTACGACTTGAATCTAAAAGATGTATTAAAAGTTTGGCAGAAGAATTACTCTTATTTTAAGGGTGATATTGTACAATATAGAGGAAAATATATAGAATGTACAAAAAACGGAACTTCAGATAAAACAGTTCCTTTAGATATAGGAAATGTATCTATCGGGGATACTGTTGCTGACAATGATATAATTTGGAAAGTCATAGATATACATAATGTGATTGTAGAGTGGAAGCCAAATAAAACATACTATACAGATAATATATGTATATATAGAGGTAAGCTGTATAAAGCTAAGAGTAGATTTACAAGCGGGGCACAATTTTTGCCATCACATTGGGAACTGATTAGTAGTGATATTAGACCTTGGTTTCCATATAAAGACAGTTCTGTTATTGCTCTTTTTGACTTTGAACCTAGCCACTATGCTTCAGATGCTACAAATGGGCTTGCACATAATTTTGCTTCATTAGACAATAGTGTAAACTTTTTAATGTATAATGCATCATCTAGTGCAACTTTTTCTGTGCAAGCTAGTGGATATAATGGTAAATATGCAGTAGCTACAGGTAATAATAGTGGTGGTTGGGGTTCAACTGCTACACTTGCTACAAATGATTTAGCTAGTTATAGACAAACTGAAGATTTGAGTGTAGATTTCTTTGCTCGTGCAACAGATGCTTCAATTGCAGGAGATGTAAAATTTTTTACTGCTTCTGTAACATTAAATAGCACTAATTGGTCATATATTTGTATGGTTTACAACCATGTTACAGATACAGTAGACGTATGGAAAGATAGTACCTATACAGGTACTATTACCACACAAGATACTACATTCAGTTTCTCCCCAGGGGTATCAGTAGATGATATTAGAATTAGAAATGGAAAATTATTTGACAAATCTGTGGCAGTAGAGATTCCAAAAGATGATTTTGCCAATCCGTTTGCATATAGAAATACACCATTTTTTGTAAATGATTTTTGCGAGTATAAAGGTGCACTGTATAAGTGTATTGAAGATGATTTAACTGATACTAAATTTGATGCTAATAAATGGCAGAAAGTTTCAAGTTCAGGTAGTGGTTCTACTGTAGAAGAATGGGAAGCTGTTACTGAATATGAGGAAAACACTATTGTATTAAAAGATAATTGTCTTTATAGATGTTTAGAAGCTCATACAAGCAGTGGTGATTTTGCCAATGATATTGCTAAGTGGAAGATGTGTTCATGTAATCCTGTAGATTGGGCAAAGAAAACTTATTATCCTTTAGGTATTGTAGTAATAAAAGATAATGGGCTATATGTGTGTATGGAAGCTCATACAAGCACAGCCTTGTTTGACGTTAGTAAGTTTGCTTTTGTTGATACTTCTACATTAGTAAGAGATTGGACTACAAAAACTTACTATAAAGAGCATGAGTTGGTTTTACATGAGGGTGTGTTGTATCGTGCTGAGGCTTCACATATTGCAGGAGTAGATTTTCAGCAAGATTTGACCACAAATGCTTATTGGCTAGAAATAAGTTTAGGTGGAAGTTCTAATAGTTACAGACAGATAGATGCCATTGAAGTTGTTGCCCCGAAACAGTATAATGTAGCAATACCATATACAGATACATTTTTGTTACCACCTGTTGAGGCATTAAAATTTAAGTCTGGGGGAAGTTCCTTAACAAAGACTATTTATGATTTCAATGCCTCTGACTCCAATGATTTTGAGAAAAATGATTTAGTCAAGTTTGATGGAACTTTAGCTCCAAAAACTGATTTTGACTATTCAATGGGTATTCCTAGTACAATAGGAACAAATAATATACAGGTATCTGAATGGATAGATTTCAATGATTTCAAGAAATTGGAGGCTATAGATACATTATGATAAAATCTTCGTTACATTTTAATAATTCTAATGACTTAACTAAAGATGAGGGCAAAGAACTTACTTGGCAAGTAGATGGGGCTACTGCTGATACTGATGGAAAATTTGGTTCTGTAGAAGCTCGTTTATCTAAATATATATTTATAGATAAAAATAATACAGTAATGGGAATGAAAAAGGAGGGATAATGTGGCAACATGGACTAAACTAGCAGATAATTGGGAAAGTCTAACTGATGATGAAAAAGTAGCTTTATTTCAAAATGTTACTACAGATATACCATCTATTACTGATTTACAAGCAATGGGCAAAGTAAAAATAGTTTCACTCACAGAAAATCAATCCATCATAGGGGTAACTCTAATAGGAGTACATAAAAGAATTGTAGTGATACCAAAAGATGTAATTTCTGTGGATTCATTTGCTACAATAAATTCAATGACATTAAATTGTAATTTAAGTGGTGGAGGACAAGTAGGAGTAGCAATCACTAAAGATTTAGAAACTTATTATGTTTTTGATAATGGGTGGAAAGTCATAGACGTTAATAATGATGCCTTTATGACTCCTACACAGTTAAGTACATTAACAAGTGCAGATTGGAAAACTCTTTTGGGCGATGACACAACATTAGGTATAGCCTATTCATTAGAACTTTCAGATACAACAGATAAAGCAGATATAGATAGTTTAACTTTAAATGTAGATATGAAAGGAACTTGGGCAAAGGCTATCTATGGTGATGAGTATACATATGCTTATTCTAATAAATCTATACAGGTAGATATATTAAAAGATGGTTCATATAAGATAAATTATCCATTAGGTAATATTACTTTTGCAAATGGTATGGATATAGCTACAGAAGCAGACATTAAGAAGTTGTTTACTCAAAGGAGTGTGGTACAGTGAGTAATAAGTTAATAGATTTAACTGCACTACAGCGATTTTTAGAAACTTTAGATATTGAGGGGAGTATACCACTTTTAACTTCATGGAGTGCAAATAGACTGTATAAAGTAAATATAGCTGTACTGTATAATGGGCAAATATATGTATGTACAGAGGAGCATACAAGCACACCTATATTTGATAAAACTAAGTGGAAGTCTGTAAGTGGTAGTTCTTTAATAGATACATGGAAGCCAAATACAAAATATAATAAAGACGATATAATTATTGAAAACTCAAATTTGTATATCTGTACAAATACTCATATTTCTCCCACTAAGTTTACAGAGGAGAATTGGAAAAATCTTTCAAGTGGTTCAGGAGCAGGAAATTATTCACAAGAAACTAAACTAGATGTTGTAGCACCAATAAATGTAGATTTAAGTATTCAACAGTCAAAAGAGTTTTGTTTTCCTCCTGTTACTGTTTTAAAACTTTCAGATGCATTAACTGACGTGACAGAAACAGATTTTACATTTGATTCCGGTGATGGAATGAGATTCAATGTAGATGGGAAAGTAGCTTCTAAATCTAGGTTTTTAGTTTTCGATGGTACTGTTCGTCCTACACATGAAGTGAAATATGTTTTTAGAGATAGTCAATTACTTAGCAAGGATAATTATTTTGCTGAGAGTGAGGAAGTAGACCTGTCTGATTTTAAGATAATAAAGGGTTTTAGGATGGTGCATAAGGATGAATAGTTTAGTCAGATATTTAGAGGGCAATAAGGCAGACGATGTTTTAAATCCTCGCTCAAAACTTTTACAGATTAATGTATTCAGCACAGATTCTATTTTAGGAAAAGGTTCAAGTGGCAAATATGGTTTTGGTGCATTAACATATAATAATGGCACAGATGTGGTGTTAAACTTTCCTAGTAAGTTTACTGTGTGTTTTCAAGCGAAATTTATAGATAAAGGTTTTGAAGATACAGCATTTGGTAATTTAATATCTATTGTGTTTAATGATACTATTCATCTCACTACTAAGATAGATGAAAGTACATATAATACAAAAGAGAGATTCTTTGTATGTATTACAAGAGATGAAAATAATTTAGTTGAAATTTCTATCAACGGTGACAAGGTAGCTTCTGATACAATAACAGAAGAATTTAATTTGTCAAGTAATAGTTTTGTATATATTGGCAATCAAAATAAATATTTCACAGGCAGCGATGTGATTTTAGATGATGTATTGATTTTAGATAGTAAGATTAGTTACCTAGATACTGTTCCAACAGGCTATATGGATTTGTTTAGATTTTATCAGCTTTTATATGTTGAAACAGAAACAGGAAAAGTATATGGTTACGGAGGCTAAGAATGGGTATTTGTATTGGAAATTTTGATACTTCTGTACTTCCTGCAGGAGTATTGACTGCAATAAATGAAGATGTTCCTATGTATGGTGTTAAGTTCGATGGTACAAATTCTTTGGGTGTCAGAACATATGATGCAGCTACTTTAAAATTTACACCATCAACGGCAACAGTAGCAGGTATAGATAATTTTAAAGATTTAGCTCCTTTTAATGTAAAAGAATGTTGTAGAGTATATAGTAGTAGTGGTACAACATATTATTATAAGGAAAATTATTCTGCATCTGAGTGGCAACAGATAAGAGAGGGTAAACATAGCACTATAGTAGGTGATATAATGATGGAAATTCCCTCTTTTTACTATTATCGACCTTCGGAAAATGAGTTTATAGTAGCACCAAGGTTTAAAGTTGGGTTTTTACCGTCTCCTGCTCATTTTAGAAATGGAAGGTTGTTGGATAAGATTTGGGTATCTAAATATAATATAAATACTAATTATGAGAGTAAGAGTAAGACTTCTCCAAGAATAAATACAAATATGAATACATTCAGGTCAAATCTGCGGAACAAAGAGATGTATATGTTAGATTACCCTACTTGGTGTTCTCTTGTCATTTTGGCATTAGTTAAGTATGCAAATATGGATGTACAGGTTTCTGTTGCAAATGGATATAGTTCAGGAAGTTCTGTATATGCTAATGGTAATGCAGATAATGTATTAGGATTAGATGGTAGTAATACTTCGATTGGTTCTAATGAGGCTTCTTTATGTATGGGCATTGAAAATTTGTATGGTAACATTTGGAAGTTCATAGATGGGGCTTATTCTAATAATTTAGATTTTTATTTAGGTGATATTTTAAACATTACAGCAGACCCTACTAATGTAGCAGGTTTAGCTACTTACACTAAATTAGCTACAAAAGTTGCATTAGGTAATGATTCTGCAATAAAAACTATTTCTTATGATACCTCTGCTCCTTATTGTATTTATCCTACTTCTGTAGGTTCTCCATGTCCATCAGGTGACAAGATGTATTCTAATACTTCTTTTAATTGTTGTCTTGTTGGTGGCTCATCTTGGGGTGGCTCTATGGTTGGGTTGTTTGCTTTTGGTGTGAATAATGCTGTTGGTATTTCTGGTGTCGGCTGTGGTGCTGTTGGCTGTTGCTTTTCCTAATAGAGAGGGTAAAGGGGGATACTTCCCCCTTAAAACTTGACAAATTCCAGAAAATAGTGTATAATAGTTAGAGTAAGGTTTTTCCTCAAATCATCTTGGAATGGCTCTATAGTTGGGTTGTTTGCTTTTAATGTGAATAATGCTGTTGGTATTTCTAATGTCAACTATGGTGCTGTTGGATTTTACCAAATCATTTTTAGCCATCACTACATATATTTGAGGATTGACCTGTTTGCGACAAAATAATACCCACGAATTTGTTTAGTAATTACTGTATAGTAGTGAAATGCAAGGGGTATGTCAGATGGCTAGATTTGGTAACAGCTGGGGGTTACTATGTGAAAAGAATGAAAAATTTAATTACTCCAGAAAAAATTACATTGGAGTTTTGCAAGCAATGCATACGAGAAGCCTCTGTAGGTAAAGCAAATAGACATAATGTAAAAGTAGTGTTAGATAATATAGACGAGTATGCAGAGAAATTGCAAGATATGGTTTTAAATGAGACTTTTGAGCCTAGTAAGTGTATTTCAATAACAAAGGTTGAATATGGTAAGGTTCGTAACATTGAAAAGCCTGAATTTTTCCCCGACCAAGCGGTGCATCATTTGTTAATAAATTTAATATATGATAGAATAATAAAAAGAATTGACCCATATGCTATAGCTAGTATAAAGAATAGAGGTATTCATTGTGGTGTACGTGCTGTTACTAGATGGTTAGTTCAGAAAAATGCGTATAAATATTGTAAGTATGTGATTAAGGGTGATATAAAACAATGTTTTGCAAGTATAAAACCTGAAGTCATATATGATATGTATGAAAAATTAATAAAAGATAAAAAGTACCTTGCGTTAAAACGCAAGGTACTTTTTCAACATAAGTCATTACCATTGGGAAATTACTGTAGTTCATTTGATTTGAACTTATTATTACTCCCTCTCGACCAAATGATTAGAGAAAAAAGTTATACTACTCATTATATCAGATATATGGACGATTTTGTGATATTTTGTGTAAACAGACGAAAAGCATTTGTTTTAAAGGATGAGATAAAAGCGTGTCTTGCTAAGTTTGGGCTTGAATTGAAAAATAATTATTCCATGCACAAGACATCTATTTTTGGCATAGATTTTATTGGCTATAGGTTTTTCTTTGGAAATACAATTTTACGCAAACGTAATTTTTTGAAAATTACTCGATTAGCTCGTAGGTTAGGTAAGGCTAGACACTATGCATTGCATGATTGTCGTTCACTTGTTTCATTGTTAGGATTGTGCTCCCATTGCCATTCCACTAAGGTAGTTCGATTTGTGATGAAAACTGTTAATTACAAATTAGTAAAAAACATAATAAGAGGTGCTGGGAAATGCAATTCAAATTGTTAGCAAACAGTTGGGACTCATTGTCTGAACAAGAAAGAGTAGATTTGTTTAAAGCTACTAACTATGAACAAGGCACTGTTCAAGATTTACAAACTTTAGGTAAGTTTAAGGTTTTGAAGTATTCTGATGTAGAAATCCAAAAACTAGATACCTATCAAGTTGACGGTGTTCCTACTGATAGATTAGTGTTGCCTACTAATTTATTTGGTAAATCTTTTGATAAAATCAAATCCATCACTATGAATGAATCTATTAGTGACATTGTAAATGCTAAGATTCGTTACATCATTACTAAGGATTTGGTAACGTACTATACATTTTTTGCAAATAATTGGAAAGAAGTTACTAATATTACAGCAGAGAATGTTCTAAATGAGGGGTTATCCTCAGCAGGACTTGCCAATATTTCTGAATATGCATGGAGTAAGCTGTATGATGCAGATGCAGATGCAGAGGGTATAGGCATTGGGTTTGCCTTTTTTGAAAATGATATTGAGCAGTCTACAGCAATAGATGCTTTAGTATCTAAGGTAGACTTAAGAGGCAGTTGGTCAGTTGCTAATTTAGCTACAGACTATACTATTAAATATACAAGTAATAATACTTTACAGGTATCTTTGCTTTCAGATGGGGATTTCAAGATTAACTACCAAAACGCTGTGTGAGAGAGTGATTAACTTTGGAAATGGAACAGATGGTAACATTAGCTGTAGGAGCTTTTATTACCGCCGTTGTAGGTTCTGTAGTTTCATGGTTTAAGGGAACATACAATTCCTACACTAATAAGCTAAGGGAGAGGGATAAAATAATTGCTGACTTGCAAACCACTAATAAAGAGTTGCAGTCAGAACTGACAGAGCAGAATAGAAAATTACAAGAAGTTCAAAGAACTATAAGTGAGTTTAATAAGCAAATGGATTTAATGGCACATGGTGGTATGTCATTATTGAGAGATAGAATAATACAGTCTTGCCAAAATTTCATTGAGCGTGGAAGTATTACACTTACTGCAAGAGCTAATATTTCAGAATTGTATAAGTGGTATTCTTCATTGGGTGGAAATGGTGTTGGAAAATATTACTATGATAAGATGTTAGAATTACCTGTAGATGATGATGTTCCTGTAGTGAGTAATATAAGTGCAGATTATTCTGCAGGGGGTGCAGTAAATGCAAATCTTAGTGAAATTAGCCACAGTCATATTACCAATTATTCTTAATTTTTTGAGTAAACATGAATCCGAAATTTTAGATAAATTGTTTAAGAAATTTGGGTTTGGTAATAATGAGTTAGAAATTTTTGTATATAATGAGAATGGAGAGTTGTTGCCAAATGCTGTTGTTGTGGCAAAGAAAGTAGTTAAAGATAATAAGGTAGATTTGAGCAGAATTACTCAGATTAGTATTGTTGCCAAAGGTTATAAAGACCAAAATGTTGTGATAAATAACACAGACAACAAAATAGAGGTTATTATGGAGAGTGTTGTGGTGTAATGCCACAACACTTTTTTTGCTTGACAATAAATTCTCATTGTGATAAACTTGTACTAGAAAGGAAGTAGATGGGAATTTCAGTTACCAACGAATTTATTCGTGGGATTGTGGTAGAAATATTGCAATCCCTAACTGAATAGCCTAAGTCTTGAAACAAAGACTACGTTGTTATCATTATCACACCCTAGTGCGTATGCTCTAACACTAGGCTCTGTGCTGGCTCTGTAAAAGTTCTGAGAGGTAGGAACAGTCAACCAGACGTAGACCGATTACGGCAAGTGACTATAACATTGGCTAAGAGCGTTCAACTTTTATTCACAAGAATAGGAGGTAAACTGATTATGTTAGTTTACGTATTAAATAAAAATGAAAAACCACTAATGCCTTGTAAACCTCAGAAAGCTAGAAAGTTATTAAGGGATGGCAAGGCAAAAGTGATTAGACGAGAACCTTTTACCATACAGCTTTTATATGGCTCTAGTGGTTATCAGCAACACATAACTCTTGGTGTGGATGCAGGAAGTAAACATATAGGTTTGTCTGCTACTACATCAAAGAAAGAACTGTTTGCAGGAGAGGTAAAGTTGCGAACTGATATTGTAAATTTATTATCTACAAGAAGGCAATTCCGCAGAAACAGGAGAAGTCGAAAAACTAGGTATAGAAAAAGTAGATTTCTTAATCGTGTTCACAGTAAGCATAAAGGATGGCTTGCACCATCTATAGAAAATAAAATACAGTGTCATTTATCAATCGTAGCTAAACTTCATAAGGTTTTGCCTATAGATAAGGTGATTGTTGAAACAGCTTCATTCGATATTCAGAAAATCAAGAATCCTAATATTTCTGGTGTTGAATATCAACAGGGCGAACAGCTAGGCTTTTGGAATGTTCGTGAATACGTTTTATTCAGAGATGGGCATAAATGCCAGTGCTGTAAAGGAAAGTCTAGGGATAAAGTATTGAATGTACATCATATTGAAAGTCGTAAAACAGGAGGTAATGCCCCTAATAATCTGATAACTTTATGTGAAACCTGTCATAAAGGTTATCATAATGGCACTGTAAAATTACCTAAGACCATTAAACGAGGCATGATTTTTAGGGATAGCTCGTTTATGGGAATTATGCGGTGGAGTTTCTACAATAGACTAAAAGAAATATACCCTAATGTATCTATGACGTTTGGGTATATCACTAAGAAAGTTCGTATAGAAGCAGAACTACCAAAAGAACATTATGTAGATGCAAGATGTATTAGCGGAAATGCTCTAGCTAAACCATTGGGGATGTGTTATTTCATTCAAAAAGTTAGAAGGAATAATCGTCAGATACATAAGGCTAAAATATTGAGGGGCGGTATACGCAAGAATAATCAAGCTCCATTTGTTGTAAAAGGATTTAGATTATTTGATAGGGTTTTGTATAATAACAAGCCGTATTACATCTTTGGTAGAAGGAGTTCTGGTGCATTTGATATAAGAACTCTTGATGGAGAAAAAGTGAACAAAGGAAGTATTAACTGTAAATATTTACGGTTAATTAATTTTAGAAAAACGTGGCTAATAGAAAGGAGGAGCGTTGTTTCCTCCCACGATTAAAATCGTGGGTTTCCACAACGCAAAATTTATGATAACAGTAAAATACGATAATCCAATAGGACTAATAAAAGAAAGGCAGTGTATTTTTGTTAGCTTTCCATATAAGGCTTCAATAGTACAAGTTATGCGTGGATTCTACTCACGCAGATGGCACCAAGAAAAAAAATGTTGGGAGTTGCCTTATGATTGTATGTCTGAGCTAAAGTATCTATTACCTAATGAAAAATTTAATATTATTGGTGAGCCTTGTGATACAAAAAAGTATCGAGAGAAAGAGTTGGATTTAGATATTCCATTGCCTGAATGTAAGACTACTCCATTTAATTACCAAAAAGATGTGTATGCTGAGGCAATGAATTTTAATAAGTATATATTAAATTTGGAAATGGGCACTGGCAAGGCCCAGCCTCTGTATTCAAAGGTATTAACACCTGATGGTTTCATTACTATGGAAAGGATACAAGTTGGGATGTCAGTGTTAGGGGAAGATGGATTACCCCATAAGGTTTTGGGTGTGTATCCACAAGGTAAAAGACATATATATGAGTTAATTTTTAGTGATGGTAGTAAATGCAGATGTTCAGACGAGCATTTGTGGACATTTTGGTTATATAATGACCCAAAAAAGTCACTGACTAAGACACTTGTGGAATTTTTGAGTATTCCGCATAGTAAATGGCATACGAATTATGTTTATTTTCTGCCTAGCGTTGTAGATACTCACGGTAGAGAAATTAAGCCTAATAGAGCACTCCGAACAGTTCATTATGTAGGAAAAGAAGAATGTCAATGCATTTACATTGACAGCCCAACTCACTTATATATTACTGATGATTTCATTCCTACGCATAATACAATGGTATCATTATTGACCATGAAGAAACGTATGGAGTTAGGACAAATTAAGAGATGCTTAGTTATTCCTTGTGTAGCTTCACTAAAGTACAATTGGCAGGAAGAAATTAGAAAACATTTAGGTGAAGCATCTCTAGTGTTAGGTAATAGGCGGAATAGGAAGGGAAGATGGTCAGTCAAGAGTAATGCAGAAAAATTAGCAGATTTGGAAAATTTGCCACAAGGTAGTAAATGGCTAATTACAAATGTTGAATCTTTTAGAGATAAGAATATAAAGGAAGCAGTGAAAAAGCTAATAAAGAAGGGAGAAATTGATGCTTTAATCATAGACGAGGTGCATAAATTAGTATCTCCTAGAGCACAACAAACAAAAGCTATATTGTCATTAGCTCCATTAATTCCTTATACTTTATTGTTGACAGGTACAATTTTGTTGAATCGTCCAACAGACTTGTTTGTTCCCCTAAAGCTCATAGATGCAGAAACAAAGAGTTTTACTGTTTTTAAGAATTTCTATTGTATAATGGGGGGATATGGAGGCTATCAGATAGTTGGATATAAACATTTAGATGAATTACAACATAGACTTTCTGAGGTTTCTGTACGTGTCAGAAAAGAAGATGTGTTGGATTTGCCTGATAAATTGTTTGTAGAAGAATATCTTGAAATGGAAAATAAGCAGACAAAAATATATCAGCAAGTATTAGAGAGTATTGTCGCAGATATAGATAAGGTTGTTTTAAACCCTAATCCACTTGCTCAGATGATTAGATTACGTCAAGCTACAGCAGATACAAGTATATTGTCTGATTCTGTTGCGGAATCTGTTAAGTTTGACCGAGCTGAATCATTAATCGAAGATATTGTTGCCAATGGTGATTCTGTTCTTGTATTTAGTAATTGGTCTGAGGTTATTGATAATTTTGAGGCTAGATTGACTGATAAGTTTTCAGTGGCAAAAATTACAGGTAAGGTTACTGATGTTGAAGCACAGAAAGAAAAGTTCAGTGAAGATGATTGTCATATTTTGTTAATGACTACTAAAGCTGGTGGTACAGGACATACATTTAATAAAGCTACCTATATAATTTTCTTAGATGAGCCGTGGACTTCAGCAGATTTGCAACAGGCTGTGGCAAGATGTCATAGAATTGGTCAGACAAAACCTGTAACTATTTACACATTAATGTGTAAAGATACTATAGATGAATATATTCATAGGATTGTTAAGCGGAAGGGTGCTTTAGGTGATTCCATTGTAGATGCCAAATACAATCTTAAAAATACAGCAGTTGTTAATTATCTGCTGACAGGTGAAGGGAATATAGAGGTTGAGTAGACGATGGAAAAATTATCTGGCGATGTTTCATGATTAAAACTGTAAAGGTTATGTTGCTCCCAAACAATAAGCAAAGAACAGTAATGTTTAAGTTTGCTTCTGTTGCTCGTTATGCTTATAATTGGGCACTAGAGAAGGAGCGAGTTAATTATAAATTAGGCGGAAAGTTTATTTCAGATAGTGAATTAAGAAAGCAGTTCACACAATTTAAACATATGGAGGAAAATCTATGGCTAAATAAAATTTCTAATAATGTAACAAAGCAAGCGATAAAAGATGCTTGCGATGCATATAAGAGATTTTTTAAGAAATTATCTTCGCTTCCTAGATTTAAATCTAGGAAGTACACTAAGCCATCATTTTATCAAGATACTGCAAAGATAAAGTTCACATCAACTCATGTAAAACTTGAAAGTATTTCTAGCAGTAAAAAAAGGAATAGGCAAAGATTAAATTGGGTGCGGTTGGCAGAACATAACAGAATACCGATTGATGCTAAATATATAAATCCTAGAATAACATATGACGGATTAAACTGGTGGGTTTCTGTTTCTATCGAATATCCTGACACATCTTATGTCTCAAATGGTGAAGGCATTGGAATAGATTTAGGAATAAAAAATTTCGCAATCTGTTCTGACAGTGTAATTTATAAAAATATAAACAAAACAGAACGCATAAGAAAAATAAAAAAGAAACAGCGTAGATTACAACGTAAAATATCTAAAAAGTATTTAAAAAATAAAAAAGGAGGAAATTACTGTAAAACAAAGAATGTAATCAAACTTGAAAAGTTGTTACTTAAGATTAACCATAAATTGTCTAATATTCGTAAAAATTATTTACATCAAGTGTCGACTGAAATAATAAAACGAGAACCAAGTTTTATTTGTTTAGAAACCCTTAATGTATCTGGAATGATGAAAAATAAGTGTCTTTCAAGAGCCGTACAGGAACAAAATTTTTACAGTTTTAGACAAATGATAGAATATAAGAGCAAGGAGTATAATATTAATGTTGTATTTGCTGATAGATTTTATCCTTCTTCAAAAACTTGTAGCTGTTGTGGATACATAAAGAAAGACCTTAAGTTGTCTGACAGAGTATATGTATGTCCAGAATGTGGAAATACAATAGACAGAGATTTTCAAGCTGCAATAAATCTTAAGAAGTATGGTGAAAATAATCTACATATGAATACATAAAAATTCAATGTAGATATGTACCCGTTCGTTAGCGGGGAATTTAAGTCTCTGGAGAATTATATCAAACATGATTAGCTATATTTTATATAGTGAAAATGGATTCGATGAATGAGAAATGGAACATGAAAGTAACAACTTTTTATAAGTTTTCAGTAACGGACGAGAATGACTCAGAAAGTTAAAAATGTTTTATTTGCATTAAGCATAGGTTTTAATGTGTATTTAGGTGTAAGTCTTGACAAGGCTTGCGATTTGGTGTATACTAAAGATAATCAAATTAACCAATTGCAGGGGGATTTGAAAACAAAGAAAGCTCAGATTTCTAATATTGAATATCAGATAAGAGCTTTAATTGAGGAGCAGGAGCGAATATCAGCAGAAAATCATGATTTACGAAATCAGGTTAGCAGAGGTTCTTTGAGATATACTATGGAGTGTACTGCATATACGCATACAGGAAATGTTACTGCATCAGGTGTATATCCTGTAGCTGGAAGAACCGTTGCTAGTAACGATTTTCCATTGGGTACGAAATTACGTATCAACGGTAATATTTATATTGTTGAAGATACAGGTGGTATGGGCAATGGAGTTGTAGATATTTTCATGGATTCTCATGCAGAATGTGTTGCTTTTGGTCGGCAAACTATGCAAGTTGAAGTTGTTAGATAAGAAAGAAGATGGTTAAATTGGAAGATAACATCAAGGAATTAATGCGAAATTTAGATTATGTTTCCGCAGGTATCCTTAGCAATCGTGTTTGCAAGGATACATTAAAGTTGATGTTTAGAGTTTCGTTAGATATAGTAAGAAGAAGATTGAAAGAATGGTTGATTATATAGATGTGGCCGCACAGTTGAACCTTGAAATTAAAGCACTTCAAAA
>NFZD01001080.1_pt1 | contig 55018 bp, 72 predicted proteins | sample 1095381 | NCBI WGS metagenome assembly NFZD01 (sample SAMN03609891, study PRJNA323583) | gut metagenome | isolation source: feces | host: Rattus norvegicus | place: Denmark: Riget | collected 2013 | reverse complement strand
TGGATGCTATTGGTATCCTTGATGTTGATACTGTATCTGAGGAAGATATGGAGAAGCTGGAAGATATTCTGAAGAATTTTGAAAATGAGATCATTAAGATGCTGACTATTATCAATACAATTGTTGATAATAGTAACAGTAATAATGCGGCTGACGTAACTGTGAAGAGTAATAAGGCTGAGGTTACTAATATTTTGGCAGATGTTCTTGCTAAGCTGGGCTAATACAGAAGGAAGCTAAGAAATTAGCTTCCTTTTTTTGAACCTTGAGAATTAAAGAAAAAATTGCAATTAATCGTAATTGTATTTCAATATAAGAAATTTGGACTGAGAGCTACGGCTCCAATCTAGATACAAAATCACTCCAAAATATACTATTTTTCATCTATCTCCCGCCCAAAATCTTATCTCATTTTTACTTAAAACCTAACCTTTTCCGCATCAATTCTTAAATAAAAATATTATTTTTTAATACTTTCATTTAAAAATCTACTTCTCTATCTCCTACTTACCTTATAATTTCATAATAAAAACTTAATTAAATTAAAAGAGGGCTTAAAGCCCTCTTTTTTTTTATATCCTTTTTTAACTTATCTCTAATCCACCAAACATCTTAATTGATATTCTGTATCAAACCATTCATCTTTACCCCAACTTTGCATATTTAATTCAATAGTTCCAATAACTTCTCTTTTAACAACAATAGCCCAATTACTCAAAACATAAAAAATATTTTCAAAAATTTTTTCACTAATCTCATTTCTATGAACAATAGCCAAAGTGATGCGGGATAACCCTCTAGTCATCCTAATCTCTTGCTTATCTGTAAGTTGCGGTTTCACATAATTATTATATAAATATTCAATCTCATTCATTCCTTCTTCATCATAACACACAATGTTAAGCCTATAAAAGCCGGTTAGCGTTTCCCGCATATTTTTTTCCTTTCATTTTTCCTCATACTACTTTTAAGTTTTTTAAATATTACATTTGAATTTTGCGATTGTTGGGCGCGCTGCGCTTGCCCTTTACTATATGATACATCACTTCGTGATGTATCATATACGTATTATATAAACTAAGGTATATATTTCTTTACTTCTTAAATAATCCCGACAAAATTAAATGGTTTACTTAACTATATATATATTATATTTATTCGTCAAGTCTTTTATTTAAAATTGTCGGGATTATTTAAACTTTATAGTTTTTATAAACCTAAGCTATATCACATTTTTATGACAAAATTATAATATTTTTATTAGATTTTAATTAATCCCGCTAATTTTAAATGGTTTACTTAACTAAATTCGCTCCATATATCTTAAATAAAACTATTCAATTTTGTTTAACTATAATATATACTAGAGTTAAACAAAAATGAATAGAAATTCCCTATCAAAAAATATCTATAAACCTTAAATCTATTATCTATTTTTAATAAAATACTTAAAATCTCTAGCTATAAAATGCAGAAACTCTACTATGCAAAAACTATTCAATTTCGTTTAACTCTAGTAATAAAAAATCTAACTTAATTAAAAATCAAGAAGTAAAAGTAACTTCTGGTAATTGATCTTTATCTCGAATAACTAAAGTTCCCCGCACAATTTTACATCCAAGTAATTCTTGTAATTCTTGAAGAAAACTCATAAATGCTTCATTAGTAAATACATTATTAGTTAAAGATTCAAGAACATCCCAACCTTCTTCTTTTGTAATTTCTCCAGTATCAATCATACTTTTAACAAGAGCTTGTTTTTCAGTAGTATTACCGTAATATTTTTTAATTAATTCATCTTTAATTCTTTCTTCTTGCGGAGTGAATTTATAATATTTAGCTTTATCTCCTTCACCCTCTTTTTTACAAAGAAGAGAAATACAAGAACCGATAGAACCTCTTTCTTTATTAGGATGTCCATATAATTCATTACGACTTTCAATAGTATATTGATATACTGTTTTTGAAGTAAGATTTAATGGAATCTATTTTTCTAAAGCTAAACCTACCCTTGAACAAGAATCTAATCCATCTTTGCTCCAAGTCTCATCAATTTTATTTTTAATCATTTCAAATGCCTTACTTCCTTGCTTTGAATAATAAGGATTTAATACTTCATCAATTACAATTTTAGTACCAGCCATATGATATTTAGCAAATTTCTTCAATTCTTCTAATTTAGCTTCTTTATTTCGACTAAAAGAATTTGGAGTTATATCAAACCATGCGGCAAGCTCCTTATTTGTCTTTTTACCTGCTGTTAATTTTATCATACTAAATTCGGATTCTCCTTTTATTAATGTAATCTATGAATACATTAAAATAAAAGATTACCATTTGTTAAATTCTGTCCATTTATTATTCACTCTCTTTATCAACTTCATCTTTTTCAATAAAATCTTCCACTTCACCTACAAAATTGCGGGGAACCGCCTTAGTAATCTTCTGGATGGGATCATACACAATCTGTCCCTGACTATTAAAGAAATGTTCAAACTCAGGTTTTGGCGCAAACCGCACACATTTTCCATTACTATCAAGAGTAACAGCCATTCTACTACATTTACCTTCACTCTGATACTTACACGACTGATTCCCGCAAACAACGCATTCCATATTTTTCACCTTTCTATTGATACAATCAATAATATCTAATCTTACATCATTTAGTTTCATGGTTATTTCGGCGAAGCCGAACATAACCATGAACAAATACACAACAACAGCTATTACAATAGCAAATTCCTATTCCATACTATCCATCCTTTTATAATAATGTATTTTATTTACTATATTATATCATAAATTTTTGCGGGGTGCCTTAGGTGGAAAGCGCTTCATACCAAAGATTCCCGCTTGACAAAATATAAAAATTATAGTATAATTATTATAGAAAAATGAACAATAGATAAAAGGAGAATATAAATCTATGATTGATAATAACTATGTTCCTATTCCTGATGTAGATTATCCCGCAGTTGAAGATTATTACGATTCTTTTCCTATTGATGAATATACTATGATGCAGGCAGTTGAGGTGAATTGGTAATGTATACTATTATGTTTTAGAATAAATATAATGAAGCTCTCATTATTAATGAGCCTTATATCCTTCAGCTTTCTTTTGATACATATCAAGAAACATGATAAGCCGTAAAAGATGTTACAATAGACATAATTACTAAAGATGTTATTTGTGCAAGTCTTACTTTCTCTTGGGAAGATTCTGAATGGTATTCTATTGAAACATAATTAAATAATTTATCTCATATATTTTTTATATATATTGAGGTGATTATATGACAACTTTATTTATTTTATTATGTTTTATGATAGTAAGTATGAATTTATTTAGTATTCCTAATGAAAATGATAATATATCAAAGGCGTTATGGATTATAAATTCTTTAATTCTTCTCTATATTGCATTCACAAAGATGATTCCCGTTTTTCTCTAACATACTTATCTTAAAATAAAATCTTACCTATTGATTTTTTATATAAAATATGTTATAATATTTATATAAAGAAAAGGAAGTACATAGATATGACTCTTGACAAAAATCTTATTTCAGATGTTTGTAATTCTCTTCTTATTCCTGCAGATTTTGGAATTGATGAAAATGGTGATGACCTTTATGGTATTTTTAACGCGGTTACTAATGATATGAAGGGCGTATTACCTGAAAACAGCTATTGCCTTGCATCTGGAATAACTAAGCTCGTAATCATTCCTGATTATTGCGATTTTGTCTTTAAAGTGTCTTTCACTGGTTGTTATTATCAACAGTATGATGACAATAAGTTGAAAGATGAAGATAGTTATACTTTTGAGCAATTTTGCGGCTCTGGTGGCAGTGATAGTGCTGATTACTGTCTTGCTGAATATGAAAAATATCAGGATTTGAAGGCGGCTGGCGTAGGTATGTTCTTCGCAGAGACTGAGTTTGCTGGCACCACCAAGGATGGTTCCCGCATTTTCATTCAGGAGAAAGCATACCCCCGTAGTCATGGTAACAGCAGCAAGAAAGTCAGTCAAGAGTCTAAAGACCGTGTTAAAAACATGGAAAATCATCGTGAATTAAGTGTCTTTGACTATATCTATGACACTGATTGGTGGGCTTTAGCTCTTGAGTGCTATGGAGAAGATGCACTTCATGCTCTTGAAGAGTATATTCAAAAGGACAATTCTCCGCTCCAAGATATGCACAATGAAAATTTTGGATGGCGGTTAGATGGAACTCCCTGTATTATTGATTTTACTGATTATAATTCTTAAAGGAGAATTGGAAAATTATGGCAAAAGACCGTTTTGTTGCGTGTATGTTTTATAAGTGCGAAGGTAATTGTGCACGAGGACGTGCAGGTACATTCTATAAGGAATGTCAGCATTGTGGTCTCTACCTTCCTCTGCAGGGTGCTGAACCCGCAAAAAAGAATCTGAAGCGAGAAAAGAAGGACGCTCAGCGTCGTCGTGATGAACGTCGATTTGATGATTGGGAGTAATAAATGACTATCAAAGAGGCTTTAATTCCTTATATTGGTGAAGAAAATATTATTATTTTCTGTCGTACAATAGAAAATGATATTCAGTCTTATATTCCTATTTTTATGGGACTTAATACTAATATTCCTCGCAAATATTATAATTTAAAGTTGATTTCAGATACTTTTGTCAATGAAGCTAAGCGGATGGAGCTGGTTGAAGATGCCATTGAGTTCTGTCTTAGCGATTATCGACTTTACTATGTAGAAAAACCAAAAAATAATTGATATTTTAAAAATTTTTTGGTATAATGATAATGTCAGAAATGACTATTAGATAAATTAAAAAGAGATAAAAGGAGATTTTTTATTATGGCTACTGAGAAGATTACTAAGAAGGCTTATTTTGAGATGCTGAAGGATATCGTTGCTGCAACTGATACTGCAGATAAGGATAATCTGCTTGCTTTTATTGACACCAATATCGCACAGCTGGATGCAAAGGCTGCTAAGGCTAAGGAGAAGGCTGCTGAGAAGAAGGTTGAAGGCGATGAGCTGCGTGAGAAGATTGCGGCTTGTCTGACCATTGAGCCGAAGGATATTACTACTATTCTGGATGAGGTTGGCGATGAAGAGCTGACTCGTGCTAAGGTTACTGCTCGTCTGGCCCAGCTGATTAATCTGGGCACCGCAACTAAGGAAGTTACTAAGACTGCCGATGGCAAGAAAGCAACTGTTTATAAACTGGCTGAGTAAAAATATATAACTAATTGCTCAAAGGGATAGTGATAAACTATCCTTTTTTTGGTACAAGGAGAAAAAATATGAGATATTGTTTAAAATATTACATTGATTCTAAATATCAAAATCAATGTGAAGAATTAGCTATTACTTATAATAGTCGCGATACTACTCTGCCTGATTTCTTAGAAGCGCATAAACACTAGATTATTATCATCGATCTACCTGCGGAAACCGCACAAACTGATATAGATTTACTTTCTGCTCTTGCAAAAAAATATTGTAATTTCAAGCTCAGATTTGATTTTAACAATACGCAAGTATTAGAAATGATAAAAAGTACAGATTTAAGATTTTTCTTTGCAAATTTTGCTGGAGATTGGGATTTATTAAATGGTTTCTTATCTTATAAACCAACAGATGTGTATATTTCAGGAGATTTAGGCTTTTGTGTGCGGGATGTAGCTAAAAAAGTTCATGAATCTGGAGTTCAAGTACGAGTATTACCTAATATCTGTCAATCTTCATTTCCTTACGGCGAAACACTGACTCAATTTTATATTAGACCTGAAGATACTGGACTTTATGAAGGATTAATTGATGTATTTGAGATTGCTGCTGATTCTCGCAATAGTATGGATGTATTTTATAAAGTTTATACTATTGATAAAAAGTGGTTTGGACCTCTAAAAGAATGTATTTTAGGATTACAAGATAATATTGACGGCCGCTATATAATGCCAGAATTTGGTAATTCACGCTTAACTTGTAATAAGGCTTGTGCAAAAAGAGGATATTGTAGAATGTGTTTTGTCATTTCTAATGTATCTCAAAAAATGGCTAAAGAAGAAAATTAACTATTTATTTTTTCTTAAAAAAATGATATAATATATATACTGAAAAAAGAAAAGAGGAAAAATAAATGGCAGTAAAAGGTATTCAGGCAAAAGCAGATATTACTAAGAAAATTCTGGAAACTTTTGATGGTAGCTTTATGAATGATAAGGAAATTCGTATTCCTGTAATGGAAAATGGTGAAGAGGTTCAGATTAAAGTTACTTTGACTGCGGCTAAGGTCAATATTGACCATGCGGCAACCCTAGGCACATCGAGCGATACATCTGCAACTTCCGCAAATGTGCTGAATTTTACAGACCAGAAGACTGAGCCCTCCGTAGATGAGAAAGCAAAAGTTAAAGAACTGATGACAATGCTTGGTCTTTAATAAATAGGAGAATCAATAATGGAATTTCGAGTTATGAGTCGTCATCTGGCAGAACAATATGTTTCTCAAAAGCATGATGAAAAATATGCGGTTATCTCTATTTCGAATGTGCGGGGAGACCGAGCTTTTTTGCAGAAAATTGCAGTTCCTGATTGTGGAATGATTGCTTGTCTCAATCTTGCTTTTGATGATGTTTATATTGGTGAATCTTATGCGTTGCGATGACTGATGTTCAGGCTCAAGCTATTATTGCTTTCGTTAAAGGCAAGCTGGATAAAGTGGATTTCTTTATCGTTCATTGTGAAGCAGGTCAATCGCGCTCTGCAGGTGTAGCCGCCGCGCTTTCAAAATGGATTAATGGTGAAGATTGGGATTATTTTCTGAATCCTAAATATGCTCCTAATATCTATTGTTATCAGACTATTTTGGAATGGGCTTTTCCTGAAAAGCCATTGACTAAAGAAGATAAAGAAGAAATTCTTCATAAAATTACTGTAAATCAAAATCTTGACTGTAATTGGAACGTGGTTTATGATAAATTCGGTGCTCCTGTTGGAGTGAAGGAGATTTACCAATGAGAGAAAAATTATTTTATTTTGATGAAGCTAATCATCAAACTATTTTTAATAGAAGTTATGCAATTCATCTCTTAAAAAAGAATCATGTAATTTCAGTTTATAGGTCTAAAAGTATTGATAATAGTAATTATGTAGAAACTTGGGTAGATTACATGCCTAAGCATAATAATAGTAATCTTTATGGTCGTCCTTTAAAAGCTACAAATAAAAATTGTATTGTAGGTTATTACCATGATAAACAACATAATTGTGTTGTTTATGCAAGAATGTCTGCAACAAAAGATATTTTGTATCTTAAAGATGCAGAAAAAATTTAATATTGACATTTTATAAAAAATATGTTATAATATAAATGTATTTAAAAGATACATTTATATATGCTGCGGTAGCTTAGCGGCTAAAGCACTGGGTTTATACCCCTTGGTCCAGATAAGACAGTGGCGCGGGTTCGAGTCCTGCTCGCAGCACCATATGGTTGTGTAGCTCAACAGGTAGAGTGCGTAATATTTGCCTAGAATTAAGCAATAACTGCAATATTTCCATGCCAAGGACGAGATCATAGTTCAAGCCTATGCGCAACCGCCAGTAGCGATAATAAAATATTTCTCGCGGAAATTGGACAGTTTCAGTTAAATGAGCTGTCTAATTTTTTATTATTAACTACACGTTAGGAACAAAAGGAGAATAACATTGAGAATTAAGAAAAATATTAAAATTGCTGCAGCCGCACTTTTTATGAGTGGTGTCGTTGCTCTTAATACTTCTGCTCTTGTCTTACGTTCAAATCAAATTAATGAATTAACTATTGAACAGCAAAATTATATTTCTACTATTGAAGAAATGCAAGAGACAATCGGAAGTTATGAAGATATTATTGCAAATCTGCAAGCAGAATTAAATAAAGCTCAAAGTGAATTAGATACTGCACAGTCCGCAGATATCGAAATTAGAGAAGGACTAAAATTAACTTATGTAGGAGATTTTAAAACAACAGCATACTGTGTAGAGAAATACAAGCACATTTGCGGGGAAGGCAAAGGCATCACTTCTTCTGGAGCTAAGGCGACTCCTGGCGTTACTGTCGCCGCAGATACGAGTGTCTTTCCTTATGGTACTGTTCTTTATATTGAAGGTGTCGGTATTAGGGTAGTTCAAGATACAGGAAGTGCGATCAAAAAGCACAAACTTGATGTTGCGGTTGATACACATGCAAATGCGCTTAAGTGGAGTGGTTATGGCACTCATAGGGTATATGTTGTAAATTAATAAATTCCCTATTGATTTTTTATTAAAAAAATGTTATAATATATATACAGTAAGGGAAAAATAAAAAATAAATCATTTTATGGGGGCTAAAAATATGGCAGAGTTTAATGATATTCTGAATATTGATGTTCTGGATTCTGAGGATGAAATGGAGACTCCTCAGACTGAGATGGTTTGTGATTCTGCAGTTAAGATGTATCTGCGGGAAATGGGTCAGACGAAGATGCTGACCGCAGATGAAGAGAAGAAACTCACTGAAGCCGCAGCTAAAGGTGATAAAGATGCAAAGGATAAGCTGGTAAAGGCAAATTTGCGTCTGGTTATTTCTCAGGCAAAGAAGAATATGGGTCATGGTATGACTTTTCTGGATTTGATTCAGGAAGGTAATATTGGTCTTATGACTGCCGCGGATAAGTTCAATCCTTCTCTTGGTTTTAAGTTTTCTACTTATGCGATGTATTGGATTAAGCAGGCAATTACTCGTGCTGTTGCTAATCAGAGTCGTATGATTCGTGTACCTGTTCATATGATTGAAAATATGAGTAAGTATCAGAAAGCTCAGAAAGATTTAACACAGAAAAATGGTATTGAGCCTTCTATTGAGGAGGTTGCAAAAGAAATGGGTATTTCCGTAGAAGATGCCCTGGAAATTCAGAGCCATTTTGTGGATGCTTCTTCTCTTGATACTCCTGTTGGTGAAGAGGGCGATGCTACTGTTGGTTCTTTGGTTGAAGATACTAACAATGTAAATCCTCAAGACTCTTATGAGCAAGAGGATATGGTAAATACTTTGAATGCGGTTTTGGATACCCTTAGTGCGCGTGAGAGAACTGTTATTATGATGCGGTTTGGCGTAGGCTATTCTCGTTCTTTTACCTTGGAAGAGGTTGGTAAGGAAGTTGGCGTTACTCGTGAGCGAGTACGTCAGATTGAAGCTGCCGCAATGAAAAAGTTGCGTAATCCTATTCGTGCTAATAAGCTGAAGGAGTATGTCGCATAAAATATTCCTTATTGATTTTAAAAAGAAATTTTGTTATAATTATAATGTAAACTTTAAGAAATAAAAAATCTTAACAAAAAGATTTGAAAAACTTAAAAATTTATGTTATAATAAATATGTAACTTAAAGACACTCTTAAAGTCAGCAAAATTCTTTGATGATATAAAAAGTTTTTAATGAAGAAGAATTTTTAGCTAATGTTTGAGTTCAGATTTTCATTAGCTCGCCTGCCGGTTGGGTGATAGATAAAAGCGTTAGAGTGTCTTGTTTTATGGGGTATGGGACTGCATGGGTGGTCGTCTGTTTTGCAAACAGAAAATCAGATGGATTCGATTTCCATATGCTCCACCAAACAAGTGCGTCTTAAATTGTGTTATTGAACAAAGGGTAGCCTTAGATGGATTACTGCATGCAGTAATGCTGATTATCGGTGACAATGCCAAGCCATGGTAGGTGCACAAGCCGACTTTTATATGCGGTGGTAGCTCAGCTGGTAGAGCAACGGACTTTTTAGACTCAGGTAGAAATACTATGTGATAGGAGATGATATTATGTCATTAAGTTCACATTTTATTGGAGAAATTACTGAGTAGCAAGTCGCAATAGAATTCTTAAAAAGAGGTGTTTAGGTATCTAAGCCTCTAGTTCAGGATTCTAGGTATGATTTTGTTGTAGATATTAATAAGAAGTTATATAAGATTTAGGTAAAAACTTCTTCTTTAAAAGAAAATTCTTATTTGGAATTTGCAACAAGTACAAGTCATACAAATACAAAAGGTACTTTAAATCTTTCTTATTCTAGTGAAGATGTTGATTTTTTTGCTACGACTTATGAAAATCAATGTTATTTAATTCCTTTTTCAGTTTGTGGTAAGAGGTCTCAAAGACTACGTCTTATTTCTACAAAGAATGGACAAACAAAAGGAATTACTTTTGCAAAAGACTATGAAATAGATAAGATTTTAGAAAATTTAAAGTAACATAGTATTTCTGAAGGACTAAAAAATCCGTGGGCCGGGAGTTCGAGTCTCCTCCGCCGCACCATTGAGAAGATTGGGGAGTGGAAAACCCAGCACGATGAATGAGACTTGTATTAAGTCTATGTCAGCAAAAATTCTTGTGGACGTGCCGCTATTTAGCTTCGCTAGTTCGAATCTAGCTCTTCTCACTCTATATGCGGATATAGCATAATGGAGAGTGCACTTGGCTACGAACCAAGGTTTATACGGGTTCAAATCCTGTTATCCGTACCATTTATTATTTGTTCTTTGAAAATAGTATATTAACTATCTTAGTGAAAACTATATTTCCCAATATAGCTAAGACACACTGAAAAGCGCTCGGCACGAAACGAAACAAGGATACTTGTGGATAGTGGCCCGCATTCAAAATGGTGACATGAGAATGAAGAGATTTTTGAATCCAAAGTAAAGGTGTGGTGCTTAATGTATTGCTTTTTAAGGTAGTATGCCGATGGGGGACGCAATAGATAGCTTTCTGAATAGGAAAGCCGAATCCAAGTTAGGCTTTAGTTGGTGACTGTGGACAAACCTTGGAAAAACCAATAAGTCGTTTTGTCGTGAAACAACAGAAATGTTGATATAACATCGGTATCCAATTCTGAGTAGGCTAAGACGTGGCTTAATGATTGGTAATGCAACCAGTTTAAAACTGGGCTTGGTTATAGATATTAAAATGCTGAATGGGAGCTGAAAGGTACAGGTGATCAATCCTGTCGGAGGCTCGCGGGTAAAGAAGTATTAAGGTAGCTTCTTAATGCTCAGCCTTTATCTTCTCTGTGACTGAATAAAAAAGAAAATATAATTTAAGTAAGGCGAAGGTCTAGTTAATATACTATTTTGAGAGAATAAATAATAAAATTACTTATTGATTTTTAATAAAAAATATTGTATAATATATATACAATAGAAATTAAGAAAAAGTTGGTCAGAAAATTTTAATTGATTTATTAAAAAATTTATGATATAATATATCATAAGAAAAAGAAATGTGGCGGGTTAGTCAAGCGGCTAAGACGCTGGGTTTTCATCCCAGAAACAAGGGTTCGATTCCCTTACCCGTCACCAAAGGAGTTCGTCTAAATGGTCTAGGACATTATCCTCTCAAGGTAATAATGAGAGTTCGATTCTCTTACTCCTTATATATTGCGGATAACAAGAGCTGGTGGCACTGGTGAGTCTCATAAACTCATATTAGGTAAGTTCGATTCTTACATCCGTAACCAAGGAAAAGCAAAAATTCCTTTAATAACAAATGTGCGGTTAGTTGACCTCAAAACTTTTATATGGGTCAGTACGTCTAGTGGCGATGACACCCGACTGTAAATCGGGTACTTATGAAACACCGTAGGTTCGACTCTTACCTGACTCACCAAAAAAGGCATTTACAGCAATTCTTTAATAAAAAATTGGCTTGTGATTTTTTTAAAGATGCCTTGTTTATATGCGGGAGTGGCGGAACTGGCAGACGCGCTAGATTTAGACTCTAGTTCTTCGGAGTAAGGGTTCAAGTCCCTTCTTCCGCACCATATGCAGTAATAGTTCAGTTGGTTAGAACACACGACTGATAATCGTGAAATCGAAGGTTCGACTCCTTCTTACTGCACCAATATGCGGGTTTAACTCAGCTGGTAGAGTATCTGACTTACATTCAGAAAGTCACAGGTTCGAATCCTGTAATCCGCACCAAACCTTAGGTTTATGTCGCTGTGGTGGAACGGCAGACACGAAGGTCTTAAAAACCTTTGCTGGAGACAGCGTGGGAGTTCGAGTCTCCTCGGCGGCACCAGAATTAAAAAGAAAAGGAGTAATACCAATGCAGAAGTCAATTGAGCATTATAAGAATCGAATCAGTATCCTTGAAGCGCGTGATCCTGTGGGAAACCGCAATATTATCAATAAGCTAACCCGCAAGGTTAGAAATATGGAGAAGTCCAATGCAGATTGAGCTTGGTTGTACAGGTAATTTTGTTAATGTTGATTTTAACACTCCTGTAATTGAGATTTCATTAGATGGCCTATATGCAGAAAGAGATGCATTATTTCGTTTGATGAAATATACAAATTCTTATATGTCAGTATATCATACATATATTAACCGCTATAATGAGATTTGTGAAGAGATTCACAATAGAGAATCAGAAAATTATTAAGTAAAATTAAAGAGAGTAACAGCAAATTTAAAATCAAATTACTGAATCATTAAAATTCTGCAAGAAAGATTAATACTCTCTTGTTTGTGCGGAGATGGCTGAGTGGTTTAAAGCATCTGCCTACTAAGCAGACGACCCTTGCGGGTCCTAGGGTTCGAATCCCTATCTCCGCGTATTTTTTAAAGAGTCTTTTTACATCAATCTTTTATTTATAATTCAAATGTAAGTAAAAGTGAGAGGGATTTATAAGAAGTTTCATCAATTTTGTACTTATGAAGATAGGAAGTTCCTACTCTCTTATAAATTGAGAGACTCTTGTTTTATGCCGTGTTGGCAGAGTCGGTCAATGCAGTGGACTGAAAATCCATCTATCTCCGTTCGATTCGGAGACACGGCACCATGCGTTCTGAGTTAGGCGGTTAGACAGCAGATGCAAATCTGTGTAGATTGGTTTAACTCCAATAGAACGCTTCAATATGCGGCTGTACTCAAGTTTGGTTGAAGAGAACGGTCTTGAAACGGAATTTTTAAAGTTTGAAAAGAAAATAATGGATACAAAAACTAGAGGTCGAATAACTGAATAGTATTGTTATTTAAAGTGTTTAGAATATGGATATTAGATTTCTCGTCCTTTATTTGATGATGCTCGGTATGATTTTATTTTAGATACAGGTTCTAAATTATTAAAAATTCAAATTAAATCTTCTGTATGGAATGAAGATAAAACAGCTTTTTCTTTTAATGGCTATAGTCAACATAGTACTGGTAAGGGTAATAAAAGAATGAAATATACCAGTAAAGAAATTGATTATTTTATGACAGAAAAAGATGGTTTATTTTATTTATATCCAGCAGATGAAAAAGGTTTTGTATCAAAAGTTTTACGAATAACAAGTAAACAAAATCAGAAAAATATTTCTTGGGCTAAAGATTATCTTTTTGAGGAGGTAAGTAAAACTTTTTAAAAACTGTTTCAAAACCGTTAGGTCGGGTAACCGGCGCGGGGGTTCGAATCCCTCCAGCCGCGCTATATTTAAAGATAAGAGGAGAATATATGATAAATATTTTGTCTTATCAAATTTGTGCGTGGTCTTAATAGTTTAATCTTCTTATTATAATTTTGTAATTACAATAGGATTATAATAAGAGGAGGATATTATTGTGATTGCAATGTTTAGACAAAATGGTAATTATGTTTATAATTATCTTGAATTAGTTTGTTCTAAGAAAACTGATGTAACAGATATTTTGACTGAATTTTCTGATGCGGCGGCAGGTTCTATTTGCTACTGTATTGAATCCAAAACAAAATATATGTTAAATCCAGAAAGAACCGCATGGATGCCAATTACTAATACAGATACTGAAAATTAGGTTGCCGCCTTATCTCAGACTGTTGACGATTTGTCATCTGATTTATCTGATCTTTCTACTAAAGTTCTATATGTCCCTGAAACAAAAAATCTTAATTGATTTTATTAAAAATATATTGTATAATTTATATACAATAAATCAAAAAGACGTTTACAGCAAATGATGATAATTCATCTGTCTTGGGGTTCGACTCCCAAATCTCCCACCATTAATCGGAAGAATAGCTTAGTTAGTAGAGCAATGAAAATAAACGTCTTGATATCGAGGAGTAATTCAGTTGGCTAGAATGCTAGATTTGGATGTGAATATATGCCTACAATGAAAAAAGTTTTATATGCTAATTGTGGTTAGCAGATATGGAGAACTAAATCTTAGTTAGCTAAATCAAAAACAGGTAATGTTTATTGTTCTCGTTCTTGCGCCACTTCAAAAAATAATTCTTTATTTAAAACTGGAAAAAATCATCCAAATTATACTGGTACGAATTATAGATAGAAAGCATTTCAAGCCTATGAACATAAATGTGCTGTTTGTAATTGGAATGAAGATGTATTAGAAGTTCATCATATTGATGAAAATAGAAATAATAATGATTTATCTAATTTAATTATTTTATGTCCTATTTGTCATAAAAAAATTACAACTCATAAATATAAATTAGTAGGCTTCCATTTAGAGTGTGTGGTGTAATGGTAGCACTCGGCATTTGGGATGCCGAAGAGCAGTTCGAATCTGACACATTCTACCAAGACTTTTTAGTCTTATGGGTTTGTTAGTTCAATGGTAGAATGAAGGATTGTGGTTCCTTTCATAAGAGTTCGATTCTCTTACTTACCCCCAAAGTAAAGACCATATAACAGCAAAATATTATTTATTAAAATCATTAAATTAGGGATTTAAAAAGATGTAATAATATAATGGTCTTGTTTAAATAAGGCGAATACAGCAAATATATAAAATAATATACTGATATTTTTAATACTAATGTGAATTTAAAAGACTAGTTGATTATTATATATTCGCCTTGAATATGTGTCCTTAGCATAATTGGTTAATGCAATTTCTTCATACGGAATAGAGTTTGAGTTCGAATCTCAAAGGACATACCAAAAGGAGAGAATACTATGAGTAGAAGCTATAAGAAGCATCCTATCTGTAAGCATCCGCGGCATGGCAGTAATAAAGAAGCGCGAGTCCGAGCTAATCGGCGATATAGACGTGTGTTTAATAGAAACATAGAAGCTGAGGAAACCGCCCCTCGCGCAAAGAATGATTATCAAAAGTTTAATGACTCTTGGGATATTATTGATTATATTTCTTATGAGTCTCTTGAAGAAGCAAAAGCTAGATATGCTAGCTATTGTGAAAAAGCAAAGACTTTAGAATGGTATGAAGAAATGGCGGCTCTGTCTAAAGAAGAGTTTCTTAAGAAGTATTGGTATCCTTACTTTTATAGGCGTTAAGAAAATTATTTATTGATTTTTTCTTAAAAAAATGTTATAATATATATACAATAAAGGAAAACAAATAGAAAAGTTAAAAAGGAGTTTGCTTATGACTACTGCTAATTTGACTATCACTATTATTTACCTTGATGATTATAACACCAAGCATTGGTGTGTAGTTCATACTCTGGTTGAGTTGAATTTCTACCAGCGCAATTATATTGTTCTTGATTTTGAGGTTGCATAAACCTCATTTTGGGTGGCTAGCACATCGGTAGTGCAATGGACTGTTAATCCAAGGAGCGGAGTTCAACTCTCCGGCCGCCCTCCAACACTGTCCAGACAGTATATTCTGGCTAATTCTAAAGCGATAATATCAGTGGAGTCTAGGTCACGAGGGATATGGATATACTGGAATCCCTCATTTATATGCTTCTGTGGCGGAATTGGCAGACGCGGTTGATTCAAACTCAACTTTTCTAAGGGTTCAAGTCCCTTCAGAAGTACCATATGGGTCTATCGTATAATGGTAGTACTGATGTCTCCAAAACATCGTGTCTCTGTTCGATTCGGAGTAGACCTGCCAATAGGAAAATTGATTTTTCATAAAAAATAAGGTATAATAAAATTATGAAAGGTAAAAAGATTCCTCATCGTAAAGTTAAGCCTTCAGTTCCACATCATTTCTGGTTAGAAGATTATTGCATTTGGTATTGCAAAAATAAACATGGGTGTTCAAACTGTAAGGCGGCTAAGCGATATAATGCAAAGCAATCTAAAAGAAATAAAGATAATGGGGATTTGCTTAACGGTTAAAGCAGTGGTCTCTAAAACCACCAGAGCCCATCCCTCTGACGGATGGTGTGAGAGTTCGAGTCTCTCATCCCCAACCATTATCTAAAAGCTAGAACTGCAATTAAAAATATTTTTACAGTTTGGGTTAAAAAAATCTAGCTTTGTTTTAAAGGGCTATCGCCAAATGGTTAAGGCACTTGTCTCTGACACAAGTATTTTTTGGTTCGAGTCCAAATAGCCCTATATATTGAGTCATCGCCAAGCGGTAAGGCTGAGGACTTTGAATCCTCCATCGTAGGTTCGAATCCTGCTGGCTCAACCAATTAAAGATGAATACAGCAATATAATATTTATAATTCTTATGGGAAGAATGTATAAAATATTCATCTTGTTTTTTATATGGTAACATAGTAGAGTGGTTAATACGCCTGTCTGTCACATAGGAAGTCGGAGTTCAATTCTCCGTGTTACCGCCATTAAAAGGAGTAAGTTATGATAAATATAGCTTATATGCAAGAGAGTAATTTGGTTACTAATCAGATTATTAAAGCTCTTAGAAAAAACTCAAAAGAATATGCAGAAGAGATTGTACAAGATATTCTTCGAGCATATCATTTTTCCGAGAATGACTTAACTGATGTAGATGTTAAGCGAATTAATGATTGTTTGAAGGAGATATAATGTTTTATCAAGTTTTTCTTGTTGTAAGGTCAGCTATCAATGATAAATATAATTTGTTAGCTCATAAGATAGTAGTTTATGCAGACTCAAAAGATGAAGCTAAGCAAAAAGCATATAATCTTTTTGTTCATAGTGAAATTATTGATAAGATGACTTTAATTTCACCATTGAGTAAAAAAGCAATTTATATTTATAAATAAGTTGTTTGCGGTTATAGCCCAAAGGATAAGGCAAGTGCCTTCGTTAGATTCTTCTAAGTAAGATAGAGATTTAATCTAAAATATGAGTTCAAATCTCATATCTAACTCCATAAGCACTAGATCAGAGTTCGATTCTCTGTAACCGCTCCACACATAAAAGAAAGGGTTTTAATATGATTTTTGCTCTTTTTGCTGGTTCTTGCAATGAACCTTGTATCTATGACATTACAGAATTTGAATCTATGGAAGACGCAACCGAAGCCGCATATGAATGTGCTATTGAAGATTATCAGTCATATGAAGGTTATCACGGTCTTCCTGATAGAGAGATGATTATGGATAATCCTGAAGAGTATGGTCTTTCAGAAGATTATCGTGAATCTGAGCTTGAAGATGCTTATATGGATGCAATCGAATCTTGGATTCAATATTGGGCGCAAGAAATTCATAATCTTGATGAATTGCAAGATTTTTGTGAAGAATATGGGCTTGATTATGACATCTATTCTTATCTATTTGAAGAATAAATAAAATATAATAGGCTTTTACAGCAAAATTCAAGGTAGGCGGCTTCGCCTTCATAGCGAAATTGGTTATAGCATTAGACTGCAAATCTAAGAATTTTGGTTCGAGTCTAAACGATATATAGGAAAGCCTAGTTAGATATTAAAAGAGACATACAGCAATTTTAAATTAAAGCTCCATACTTATTAATTATAAGTTTGTTTTTACTTGTGGTGTCTCTTGTTTATATGCTGGAGTAGCATAGTTGGCTAATGCAGCTGCCTTGTAATCAGCAGACCGTAGGTTCGAATCCTATCTCCAGCACCAACAGGATACTTGATTAAGAGATAAAAGAGTATCAAAGGTTGCGGGTTCTCTTACCTGATGAATCTTCGTGCGGACTACCGGAGTTCAATCCGCATTAGCGATACGTAATTCGCTAGATATGCAGCAGTCGTATAACGGTTAGTACATCGTCCTTCCAAGTCGATGGCGTGGGTTCGACTCCCATCTGTTGCTCCAATAATAAAGATAACAACAGCAATTAATCCGCTTGATTTTGGATTTATAGTTATCTTGTTCTTTTAAATAATAGAGCAAGAATTTATTTCTAATATTGATTTAAATTCTTGCTCATTTTTTTATGTCTAAAAATTACTTATTGATTATTTTTTAAAAAAATGTTATAATATATATACAATAAGGGAAAGGAAAAAGAAAAAATGATTGTTGATACTCTAAATGAAATGCGGATTGCAGCTCTGAAGAGCGGTAATAAGCAGGTTGAAAATCATGCAAGCTACTTTCTGTCGGTAGCTAAAAAGGTAATTAAAGATGGTGGTGATGAAGCAAAAGTAATCGCAACTTTCCAAAAAGAAGTTAAGGCGTTGCGGGAAACCTTAGGTTATGCGCGCAATGAAGCTGAGAAAACCGCACTTACATCTGAGATTGCTTTTGTTTCTCAGTTCCTTCCTAAGATGATGTCTGAAGATGAGATTCAGAATTTTATTTCTGAAATGTTCACAGATATTAAGTCTATGAATAAGAAAGAGGTAATTCCGCCTGTTATGAAGGCTCTGAAGGGCAAGGCGGATGGTAAAATGATTAATGTTGTTATCGCAAAGATGATGCAGTAATTTTTAAGAGATAAAAGGAGAAATATTTAATTATGGCTATGATTTATATTGCACCTCATAATGGTTCTAAGATTGGTTACTACTATGATGCTGACCGTGTAGGTACTTTTAATGGTTATCCCTATAAGGGCATTGTTACTGCAGTTATGAAGGATACTCGCGATGATGCTTGGAAGAAGATCCGAGCAATGGGAGATAAGGTTGGTATCTGTTTTATGCGTGGTGTTCCCGCAATTGAGAATTCTTATCATGGTAATGCCTATTGTTCGGCTGATGATAAGTTTAATCTGACTGAGGGTATGCGGATTGCACGCCAGCGACTGCTTCGTAGCTATCATAAGGATATTTCTGCAGCACTGGCTCATTGCTATCCTGCCGCGAGTGAGTTTGCGGCAATGCTGTTTGATGCTGAACTGGAGCATGATGTCGCCGCTGTTAAGAATGATAATCGTTCTGAGAATTATGGCAAGAATGCCTAATTAAAAAGGTTATGACAATAACCGCTTGTTAAGAGAAAAAGGAGATAAAGGATATATGATGAATACTTTTATGAATACTCTATCTAACGCTTCTAACTTTGCTTGCACTGAGAATGGCGCACTGGCTCATAAGACTACCAATTCCGCAGTCTATGATATGTTTGCACTGGGCGGTGCTTATCGTAAGCGCGATACCGCGGATAAGATTCTGCTGTTTAAGAACGCTTATGAAGAGGATGCTACTCTGGCAATGAAGTGTCTATTTTATCTGCGTGATTGCCGCGGAGGTAAGCTCTTTGCCTGAGCCTCCCTATATGGCGACATATAGTAAAAAATCCTGTGAACCCACGCAAAAGGGGTGTCAAATTTATTTTGGCTAACGGTTCAGAAGATAGCAATATCATTATGAGTAAGGGAACCTAAATCCTAAAGAGGACAAGGCAATACCGTGCCAAGCTACATTGGTCAATTTTATATAAAATATCTCTAATTATTTCCATATTTATATGTAAGTTTAGAATAAGGAGAAAAGAATATGGGATATGTTTATAAAATTGAAAATCTATTAAATCATAAAATTTATATTGGATAGACTACAAAAGAACGAGCAACAGATAGGTTTAGTCAGCATCGTTACTTAGCAAGGCATCCAGAACAAGAAACTTCAATAAGTTATCTCCACAGAGCAATGAGCAAATATGGAGTGAATAATTTTTCTTTTGAAGTCATTGAAGAAGTCGAAGACTCCCTTTTAAATGAGCGAGAATAGTATTGGATAAAAGAAAAAAACTCATTAACACCAAATGGCTATAATATGACAGAAGGTGGAGAAGGAAGTATTGGATTTTCAAGGATTCAGACGGAAGAAGAAAGAGAGAAAAGAAGCGTTTCTGTTAAAAAATTTTATGAAAATAATCCAGAAGCTATTGAAAAAATAAGAGAGCGAACATTGCAATTGTGGCAAGATGAAAATTATATAAAGCGTGTCACAGAAAGCAATAAAAAGTTTTATGCCGAACATCCTGATATATTTAAAGGTGAAAATAATCCAATGTATGGAAAGCATCATTCGGAAGAGGCATTGGAAAAAATTCGTTCTCATGCAGCAACAAGAAAAAATAAAATTGCTCAATTAGACAAAGATACTTTAGAAATTATTAAAATTTATGACGGAATAAAAGATGCTGAAAAAGCATTAGGAGTTAGTCACGGATGGATTTCTAAAGCAGCAAAACAAAATAAAATAGCTTATGGATATAGATGGAAATTTATGTAGAAGGTGTAACGACTAATTGTAGAGCGGAGATTAGCACCGCTCGAAGTGCAGGACGCTTTCAAATTGAGAGATGAAGAGATAGTCTGCGAAATTATGAAAATAATTTTTAACCGCCGCGCAGGGCGAGCGAGAGTTCTTCCGTGTTTGTTTTAATTGGCTGTGCCAGAATGACCCTGCTCGTGCAGAAGTTAATCTGGATAATGTTTCTGAGTACGGACGTTGGGATGATCTGATTTATTCCACTATTGATACTCCTGTTTATCAGAGTGCTCTGAATCTGATTAAGAAGCAGTTGCGTCTGGATATTCAATGCAAGACTCCTTCTCTGTTGGGTAAGTGGATGCCTTCTGAGAACGCTTCTTCCTCGAAGACTAAGCGCGTTGCAGCTCGAATCCGCGAGGATTTGAATCTGTCTCATAAGGAGTATCGTAAGACTTTGTCTGAGCTGCGTCGTCGTATTAACATCGTTGAGCGTCTGATGTCTGAAAATCGTTGGGATGAAATTGAATTCGATAAGATTCCTTCTCGTGCAGGCTTTATCTATAAGAATGCGTTTGCTCGCCGTGACATTATTGCAAAGAAGTATGAGAAGTTTGCTAAGGATACTACCAAGAGTGTAAATGCTTCTGTTTTGTATCCTTATGAAGTCGTGGCTAAGGCGGTTAAGGGTTGTGATTATTGGGGCAATTGCTCTATGCGCGATGTTGACCGTGCAATGATTAATAAATATTGGGCTAATCTGCCTGATTACCTGAACGGCAAGGATTGTTCTATGATGTGTGTTGTCGATACTTCTGGTTCTATGACTGGTAGTGAAGCTAGCGCACCTATAAACGTAGCAATTTCTCTGGGTATGTATTGCGCAGAGCGAATCGGTGGTCCTTTCCATAATCATTATATTAGCTTTGCTAGTAAGCCTAAGCTGATTAAGATTGATGGTATTGATTTTGTTGATAAGTGTCGACGCATTTATCGTACTAACCTGTATGATAACACTAATTTGGAAGCTGTCTTTGACCTGCTGTTGAATACTGCTTTGACCCCTGGCGTTAAGGAATCTGATATTCCTAAGACTATCGTAGTCATTAGTGATATGCAGATTGATCAGGGCACTCGTTCTTGGCGTAATCATTTTAAGCGGTGGACGCAGGATTCTACCTCTACTGAGATGGAGCAGATTCGTCAGAAGTGGGCTGCTTATGGTAAGAAGTTGCCTAAACTGGTTTACTGGAATGTCAATGCCAGTGGTGATGCGAACATTTTGGATGCTGGTCCTAATGTCTCTTTCGTAAGTGGTTTCTCCCCTGTTATCTTTAAGAGTGTTCTGACTGGGAAGACTGGTTGGGATCTTTGTGTTGAAACTCTGATGGCTGATCGCTATCAACAAGTTATCTAATTAAATAAAAAAAATCCCTTTTTAGAAAAATAAAATTCTAAAAAGGGATTTTTTTTATTTGAAAATTTTATATTTAGGAATTTTTTCTTTAAAAAATAAATATCTTAAAAAGTCATCTAAAAAGACAGCTAATATAGAAATAAAAATCCATAATATTGAGAATGGTAAACATACTTGTCCTAAAATATTAAAAGGTAAAGAGCTATAATCCCAAATATTTAATTTTAAATAAATATTAAGAATTAGACCAAAAATAAATTCTAAACAAGAAACTATTAAAGAACCTAATAACCCTTGTTGAAATAAAGAAAGATTTAAATATTCATTTAAAGCTCCAATTAAAAGAAAACAAAAACCACCGAGTAAAAACATTGTCCAATGGCTTCTTCCTCGAAATAATATTTCTAAAAAGAAGTAACTAAATCCTCCAGTTAACCAAAGAATAAAAATCTTTAAATATTTTTTAATATTATTCATCATTTTTCATAATTTCCTTTATATAATAATATAAAGGGCTTTCTTAAAAATAAAGAAAGCCCTTTATTGAGTCAGAAAATAATAACTTGTCTATTATTATCCCAACATTTAATTAAATCATTTTGTATTTCATCCAATGTATCAAAAGTTACAGAAAAATAATTTGAAGTCACATCAGCAAGTTGCAATTCAAGTTTAGCTACTCTCTCAGCAAGTTCAGTTACATTGCCTATGCCTTCAATATCCTCTTTATTAACTTTTTTCTTATCTAATTCTTGAATTGCTTCATTAGTAGTTGAAGACAAAGAAGCAAAAATAGATAAAACTTTTACTGCGAATGAGCGCAAATGCATTAATGTAATAAGATTATTATTCTATTTTGCCATTTTTCTTTTCTTCTCCTGATAAATAATTGATTATTTTAACATTAACCAAAAACTTCAGTCAACATGGCATTTACATCTTCATCTGTTGCTAAAGTGACAACTGCAGTTTCTACATCATTAATCTTGATATTACCTTCAATAGCGCTAGCTTCAACTTTAGTAGCGTTTTCAGCAATACCGTCAACCTTAGTAGAGGTAGCGTCCCATTTTGCCTTGTCGCCAGTAGCAATTTTATCCAGCTCAGCCGCATTAGTATGAGAGTGCTTCTTGCTTACAGCATCTTTAATATCGGCATTAGTCTGGTCATAAGTATCCAATAATGTTTTATTTGCGTGCTCATGAGCTTTATCTAAAGCAGATTGTACTTCAGTTACCAACTTTGCCCTAGTAATTGTGCCATCAGTAATAGATGCAGTGACTTTATGAGTCTCCTCATTAATAGCAACAACAATCATATCACCTTCAGTAGAACCAGAGGTAACGTACTCGATCAGACCGCCAACATCAATATATAGGATATCGTTAGTGGCATTAGCTAGAACTAATTTAATGTAAGTGCCCTGAAGTTCTTCGGTAGGATTGGTTACAACAGAACCAGATTTAACTACCATATCCTTTGGGATATTAATAGCCGCACCAGTAGCAACGCCATCTTTCATCAGCTGATAAACAGCAGCATATTCGCCTGATTCTGTAGACTTCTCTACGGTATAATTAGGAACCTTGATATCTACAGCTTTATCTTTAATTTCTTGCACAGTACCATTAACTTTGATACTATCAATTTTATTTGGTTCTCCGCCCGCGGTAACCAACCCATCAACACGAGTAGATAGTGCATTAAAAGTAGAGATTTTTGTAAAATCTGTATTAATCTTTTGAGCAAGCAATTTAAGTTGTTCTAAAGAAGTCAAAGTAGATTGTGCCATATTTGTAATTCTCCTTTATATTAAATTATAAATTATAAATAGGTTTTTGATTAACCAAAAACCTAATTAAGCATATTTGAAATTTCTTCATTGGTAGCTACTTTAAAGCCTCCATAATTAGAATTTAAAGAAACTAATTTTTCTCCATCCCAATAATAGTTAGGAGTAATAGGATCATCATCATTTATGAAAAGTAAACTACCATCTGTTAAAAGATCCTTATTACTAGGTTTTTCAAGCCAAGTTGAAAGTTCCTACTCATTAGAAAAAATAAAATTATTAATAGAGCCTTCGCCGCCGCCCTATATTGGAAAATATTCTATTAATCCAGTTTCTTTATTTTTAATTCCTGCTGTTGTAATTATCATAAATAATTACTCCTTACTCATTGAAATAGTATTAATAATATTTTGCACCTAATTTGAAGCACTACTAAGCAATTTATTTATTTTTTCCATAAAATCTTCTGGAAGTGCATCTCCATAATTAAAAGATGCAATTAAAGTTTTATTAGTTAAACTCTAAATATAAATTTTTGCATAATTACAATATGTTAAATGATATGTAACAAAACTTTTATAATTAGAATAAATTGTTATAATATCTTCTGCTGAAAATAAAGCACATTCAGTTTTATCTGCGTGATAAGGATATTCTTTAGCTCCGAGAATTACTGCATTAAAGATAGAATCTAAATTAGTCTAGTCATTTGGAGTTAAAGAAAAATGAACTTTTTCTTCATTAGCAAGTGTAACATCTATTCCCTAATAAATTTTTTGTTCACAACATGAATTAATTTCCTAAATCTTTTTTTCAGTAATTGTAGGTAAATTTGTTTTATTCCATTTTAAAGCCATATTTTTTCTCCTATCTATTACTAAAAAGCTCCATTAATGGAAGTGATATATCCACCTTCATCAGAAGCACCTCGTTTAATATTTACTTTAAAATTAAATGCTGCGCCATTAACATTCTCTTTATTTGTGAAGACAATATTTTTATTATTTAATACCTATGTAGTTGCATCTTGCCATATTGGATTAGAATCTTTACCATTATTAGTAACTAATACAGTAACGATAGCATCATTGGGGATAGAGCCTTCAATTTTTAAAACAGCTACTGAAATATCTCCTTCTACTGCAAGAGCTTCTTTTAATGTAATATCTGCTTCTGTTACTTTTTTAGTAAAAGTAAATGTAAAAGATGTAGATCCTTTTCCATCATCAGCAATAATCTCAAGAGTATGCTTTCCATTTAAAATTGTCTAAAAAGAAGTAATGTTATTAAGATTAGAGAAAGTTAAAGAAGAACCTGAAGAAATATTTGTTCTAGTATTAATAGTAACGTTATCTATTTTTTCTGTAACAGTTAAAATATCTCCGTCAGAATCAGAAACAGAATAAGTAATATCAAATATATCTTTTTTTTCTCCTAAATCAGTTCCTGACACACCTAAAGAAGAAGAAATAACAGGAGAATTATTATATATAATATATCCATTATCATCTACCTATAATGATGAATCTACTATGAATGTGGGCCGCACCCCGAAGGAGTAACTCGCACCGCCGTAGTTCCAGTCACCAGACGTGAACACATTGTACACGTAGTCCGAATTGCTCGAGCCGGGAGAGCGAGTCCACCACCTAGAAGCAGAATCATTATAATAAGCAATTCTACTGTTATCATCAGAAAAATAACTTAACTTTGAACCATCATTCTATTTAGTTGTAGCTCCAGTTTCTGTTATAGATAGTAAAAAAACTTTACTTGTTGTTGTAGTAGCATTAATTGAAGATCCTGCTGTGATAGGTAAAGTTGGTGTAAGAATATATGGCTATAATTCTGATTCAATATAATTTAAATAAGTATTTTCTAACCAAGTTTTAATTGGAGAATTTGCATAAGCCTAATTATTTGAAGAATTAAATACTTGATTATTATATATATTTTTTTGAGTTAACCAGGCCCCATTTGCATTCTTATATGATGAGTCTGGAGCTCCTAAATTAGTAAGAATAAAATCAGTAGCAGTGTTATTAATTTTAATTTTAATAATACTACCAATATTTTTATTCTTTAATGCTGTCGCCATATGATGCCTCCTTGTCTGTATAAGATATTATTTTAGATATATATGATGTATCTTGATTATATTTTTTATTTATTGCATTCATTTGCTATAATTTTCTATATTCTTTTAACACCTAAGTTGAATTTATCTGTTTTCTTGGCGTTAATCGTTCATGTATAATAGTACTTATCTCATTAGCTATTTTTAATCTAAATTTATAAGTATTTCCAAAAGCAGCATAAGCATCCCAAGCCTACCAAGATTGTTTTATTTTTTGCTTGGTAATTTTTTGATTTAAGAAATCTACCTTCCATTTTTTTATTTTTCTTTTTATTTTTTTTACATTAGCTCTTCTTAATTTCATAATTATTTTTCCAGAATTAGTTAAATATGTATGAAATCCAAGAAAATCAATACCATTTTTTAATGGGAAAATTGCTGTTTTATTATTTAATTCAAGACCTAATTCTTTCATATATTCTTTAATTTCTTTCAATAAAAGCTACAATTCCTATTTAGATGAACTAATTAAATAAAAGTCATCCATATACCTTCCATAATATTTTATTTTTTTCTTTTCTTTAATCCAATGATCAAAATCATCTAAAAATAATAATGCTAATAACTAAGAAGTCTAATAGCCTAAAGGAAGGCCTTCAGATGTATCTATATAAACACATAATAAATTATAAATTTCCTAATCTATATTCCTTTTTAAACACATCTTCTAAAAAACTTTTTTTAGTTTATTGTGGTTTATACTTGCAAAAAAATGATGAATATCTGCTTTTAAAATCCATCCTTCTGCAGTTTTATTTTTAGCATAATACTTTATTAAATGTCTTTTTAATCTAATTAAGCCATCTAATTGTCCTTTGTTTTTCTAAGAAGCATAATTATCTCTTATAAAACTTTTAGTTATAGCTTCATATAAAACATTATCTGTTAATAAATGTAAAACGATTTTATCTTCATACGCAGGAGCCTATATTAATCGCTATTTTGGCTCATACACATAAAAATTTTTAAAATCTTTAGGTTTGTATGTATGTGATTTTAACTGCTCTTCTAGCTTTAATAAATTTAAAAATAATGCCTATTCATAATCTAAAGTTGCTATTTTTTTGTTTTATGCTTTTTAGTCTATAAATGAGCATTATATAAATAATCAAAATTATATAATGTAAAATTATTCATAAAATATTTCAAAATAAAAGATTGAGGAAATAGAAGAAGCTCTCAATCTATTACTTTATTCTGGTGTGCCTTCTTCTCACTAATTATTTACATTTTATTAAATAAAATGAATAATCTCAGAATATCTATATTTATCATTAATATAATGATAAGATGTGGCTTCCTTTGATTTAATAAAAATACTGTTTTCTTTTATATAAAGTACTAATCTCATCTTTTATCAAAGCCCGCCACCCCGTTGGAGTTACTCGCATTGTTGTTGTTCCAGTCACCAGACGTGTTCACATTGTACACGTTGTTCGAATTGCTCGAGTTGGGAGAGCTACACAAGCCACACCTCACAGCAAAAGTCTACTAAAATATCATCAAAATATCCAGTATTTCTTTAATTGAAGTTGTCCCAATCTATATATTCTTTTTACTTAAAATCTAATCTTCATCTATTGAGCAAAAATAAAAATATTTATGCAAGAGAAGACATTTTTTAATAGTCTCATTTATTAATAAAAGAATCTACTAATCAGAAATATAAATATCAATAGTTAATAAACAAATATTTTCTAAAATCTATTGAGAAATTTTTCTCATTTCCTCTCCATAGAGTCTATAATGACTTTTTGAAAATCCTTTTTTAATTCTATGCAAAGAATATTGCTAAAAACAAGTAATTATTGTTTTTACTTCATCTATATTTTCTGCTAAATTCATTTTAGTTAATAAATTATTCAATTCTTGACTTTTATAATCATTTGTCTTTATTTTTGTAATTTTTTTACAAAAAATAAATAAATCTGTCGCTTTAGATTCTAATTTAATTAAATCTTTTTTATCCAGTATCATTATTATTTATTAAAAATCCACCTAAAAATTCTCTTTATTCCAAATACCTGCGCTTAAAATAACATCTGTTAAATCAATAAAAGTAACACTAAAACTATTTTCAGTAACAGATGTATCATATTTTAATTTTAATATTGCTACTTCATTTTTTAATTCAGTTAATATAATTCTAATATTTTTATGAGCTGAATTATTAGTATTATGCTCTAAAATTTTATTATCAATATCTTCTTCACGAAGAGAAGTAAAACTCTATTCAATTGCATAATAACCATTATTAAGAATAATATAATTAGAATTATTATTTACAGGTAGAGAAGAAAGAATTAAATAAATTTTAGATAAAGAATTTGACGCAGATGATAAAATTAAAGCATAAGTATTTAAATTAATTAAAGTGTCTTCTTGTAAAGAAGTTTCATCTTCATAAATACTTAATTTTGTCAAATCTTCCTCTTCAAGCGTTCTTCCAGTTAAAAATTTAACATTTACTGCATCCGCTCCAATGGGTATCTTATAAAATGAACCATCTAAATCTTTATATTGTCCCGATTTAATTATAGCCATATTATATAAACCCTCCTTTGCTGTACAATAATATATTATTTTTATTTAAATAATATTTATTAAGTATGTCCTTTATTTTATCTTATTTTTCCACCTTTATTTTATTATATCATAATATTTTTCTTTTAGCAAACTCGCATAGAATATTAGCTATTGAAATTTTAATAAAAATTTGTTATAATGTATATATACAAAATAAAGAAAGATGGGATAATAGAATGAGTTTATGGACTAGATTATTTTATGGAGTTCCTAATATGGAAACTTGGTACCAACAGAATCCTACTCATCAAGATACTATTCGTTATTATACTGCAATTACTTATAATAATGAATTACCTGCTTGTTATGATACTTATAAAAGATCTAAAGAATATATAACTAAAAATTATCCTACACGATTTTTACCTGAAATGACTTATGAGCAAATTATAGCTATCATTAATAGTCTTAGTATTATTCGTCCCTTTTTCTCTGAAGTATTTCTTTCCCCTGAAAATCCTGCTAAATTTCCTCTAAACTTTAGACACAATTATTTTGATAAGTATTATAATAAAAGATATACTTTTGAAGCATATAAAGAAGATATTGAAATGGGATATCATTGCAATCTTGATGATGCACTGAACTTCTTTTATTATTGGGAAGATAAAAATCGTACAATGCTTTTTTCTCAGTTTGCAGATTTTTATAGTTATCATAAAAATTCTGAATATCTTCACTATATGCCAATTTTCTTTAATCCTAAAACATTTAGAGATTATGCTCTTCTTTGTACTTATTTTTCTAAATCTATTAAGGAAAAACGTGAAAAAGAAGAAAGAAGAATTAAACAAACAGTTTTAGAAGCTCAACAAAGAGAAGAATACAAACTTCGAGAAGATCAAATTAAACTCTTAAATGGGTTAAAAAATGACCTTCAATCTATTCAGGATAAGGCAACTAAACATATGGAACAAGTTGCTCAAGAAGATGCTAAGATTGCTAAAAGATTAAGTAATAATAGTGCTTTTCTTGAGCTACTTGATAAAACTACGAAAAAAGAAGGATATAATTTTGAAAATATTTAATTTTATTAGAGATAAATTCTATGAATTTAAATATAGAAAATTATTATATAAACCTACATACACGAGATTTAAGAAGTATAAAGACATGATAGCTCAAGATTTTATGCGTGATTATGTAATGCCGCCCGCATCATATTCTCAAATTATTTCACTGTTATCTATTGATGAAATTAATGCGGCGGCGTCTTGGCCTGGTTATCTTCTTACTTATTATTGGTCTGATTTTAAAAAACATAACAATTTTATAGCATGGTATAATAGTAAATATAATGAAGTAAGAGGATACAGTTTTTATAAGTATAAATATAATGCAATTATTTTTAATCCTGCAACATTTTATGATTATTGTAAAATTTGTGAATATACTTCTAAAAGGTGTATTCAAAGAAAGAATGAGAAAGAAGATAAAAGAGATAAAGAAGTTAGAGATAATCAAATTGCAAATCTTAAAGAATTGACTAATTATATCCAATCTCTTCAAGATAAAGATATTGATATTTTAACCTCAGTTTTAGAAAGCGATAAAGATATTGCTTCCCGCCTTGCTTTAGAAGCATCAACAGAAAAAATGCTTGAACCTACTCATACTTTATCCTATTGGCGTAACCATCATTGGAAAGAAGATTAAGAAAGGATATGTTTTAATGAGCGTTTATTGTTGCTCTGATTTACATGGATGCTATCATCTTTGGAAACAGATTCAAACATTTCTTAAACCTGAAGATAAACTCTTTTTCTTAGGCGATGCTATTGATCGACAGCCGCATGGATTAACTATTCTCAAAGAAATGATGAATGATTCAAGAGTTACTTGTCTTTTGGGTAATCATGAAGATATTTTGTTTGGCGCGGCTGGTGGTTATGAAGAGAACCCTAAAACCGTAGAACTTTTTATCAATGACTGGCTGTTAAATGGCGGTCAGGAAACCGCAGAAATTTGGACTAAGTTTAAAAAGAAAAGTCAAGATGAAATTCTTGATTATATTTTTGATATGGGAACTCTTATTCCATATCGTAATGAACAAAATCAACTTATTTATTTAAGTCATGCAGGTTTTACTCCTAATCAGAATTGGATGAGTAAAGACTGGGCTGAACTTAGTGATTCATATAAAATTTTTTGGGATCGAGATCATGTAGATGATCCATGGCCCGCAGGTTTTGATAATGTCTATATCGTTCATGGACATACGCCTGTCCCTTATTTAACTGGTTCAATGCCAAAAACACAAAAAGAATTTCAAATTTACAATTATTGCGACAATCACAAAGTAGATATAGATTTAATGAGCTTTGAATCTGGGGTTGCCGCACTTTTAAATCTTGATACATGGATGGTGACTTATTTTTATGATTCAGCTATTGACCGCAACTGAGATAACTGATATTTTTAATGCAGCTTATCATGCTGCTATTGACTAGGAACCGCGTTTGTTCCTATTATCTATAATTGGAAATGCTAATTATGGATTTGCTCAATCTTATAAAGAAATCTTTTTTTCTGGTTATTATCTTCCTACTTTTGAAGATTTATGTAAAAGAGATAAAGATGTAAAACAGGAAAAGACTTTATATTTTACTTATAATGATTATCAATTCAATATTGTTCTTTCATCAATTAAAGAACTCCCTTATGATTTAATGAATGGATATTCATTCCAATTAGAGACTTTTTATTCTTCATATCAAAAGGTAAATGAAAGATATAAAGGTCTTTATAATAAATGTTTTAATAATCAATTCTTTCAAGATTCTATTAAAAATTCTCTTTATATTAAAAAGCACTTTATTTCAGATATCTATGGACGAATGCCGCAAGGAAATCCAGAAACAACCGCAGAATATTTTGAACTAATGAAACTATTTACTATTACTAAAATGGTTTCACAAGGTTCTACTTATAAAGATGCCTTTCATCCAATAGATGATTATGTAAAGTATTTCTTAACAGATTGTCTTAGTACTGATCCTAATGTATTAGATATTCCTGTTATTGTTCAAAATACAAAAGACCAAGTTAAAAACTTTTATCGTCAAATACCTGATAGTAAACCTAATGTAAATATTAGTTATTTAGCAGAAAAGGGTGTTGTAGCGTTATTGCGCGATTCTTTTCAAAGTACGGTGGAAGGAGTTGATATTTTAGAATTTTTAACTTCAACAGAGAAGATGGCATATAACGAAATTTGTGCGCGGTTAAAGGATAATGAATGTATTATATCTATATCTAAAATTATCACTGAAACTGGTATCAGCCGCACAGTTTATAAATCAGTAATGGAAAAAATGGAAAAGTATCATGTTGCTACTGTAACTAATATGGGAGTAAAAGGTACTAAAATTGTAATGAATAATAGCTAATTAAAAAAATTAGCTATTTATTTTTTATAAAAATTATGATATAATATATACATAAGGAAAGGAGAAAAAGTAGATGAGTTCTTTACTTTGTAAGGATTCTTTATTAAATGATATTAAATTAAGGAGTTTATTTAATGAAAAAGTTTAAGATTATTGGTAGTATTGTTGCTATTGTTCTAATTCTTGTTCTTGCAATTACAAATATTACTATTATTCCTACTGGGTATACTGGCGTTAAAACCAGTTTTGGTCAGGTTCATGAGACAGAAATTAAGAGTGGACAGCTTAATTTCACCATTCCTTTTGTCCAGTCTATCGCTAAGGTAAATAATAAGCAACAGGATAAAAAAATTGAGTCTCAGATTTGGGGTGAAACCAATGATAAGACTCCTATTTATGCAGCTGACCTTACTGTTACCTATCAGATTCAGCCGGAAAAGTCGGTTTGGATCTATACCAATGTAACTGATATTAAGAATTTGGTTAGTGACGCACTTGTTGCTTCTGCGGTAAAGTCTGCTATGGGTGAGTTGTCTCCGCAGGATGTTACTAACCGCACTAAGATTGAACCTCTTGTTCAGACTAAGTTGGCAGAATCTTTGAATCAGAAGTATGGTGAAGATGTTGTTTTTGTCAATAAAGTTGTAATTAATAATATGGACTTTGAGGATGCGTATAATACTGCTATTCAGGAGAAGTCTATTGCTCAGCAGAATGCTGCTAAGCAGAAGATTGAGAATGAAGCAGCCATCGCTAAGGCAGAAGCAGAAAAGCAGGTTGCTATTACCAATGCTGAAGCTGAAGCACAGAAAACTGCAATTGAAGCAGAAGCACAGGCTAATGCTAATAAGATGCTTGCAGAAAGTCTTTCTGACACTCTGATTCGTTATCAGGAAATGCAGAAGTGGAACGGAACACTACCGCAGTATGTAGGTGGAGATCCCGTAATTCCTGTATTAAATAATAATAAATAATTAACTATAAGAGGCATTTTTCTCAAAAAGAAAATTACCTCTTTATTTTTTATTAAAAAAATGTTATAATATATATAATAAAAGAAAAGTAAACAAAAAAAGGGCTATTGCTTTTTATCTTTTATCTTTTATAATTTTAATCATTTAGAAAAAGCTAAAACTATTGTTAATAAGATTAAAAAGAAAATGGTCAATGGCGATAAAGTTTACGGCGGCTATTGGATTAAGGAGATTTGTACATGAATGTAATTTTTGAAAGTATGTTTTTTATTGCGGCATATTTTAAAATTCTAGGTTTTATCAATTCGTCTTGGAATTTAATCTTTATTCCCATTGTATGGGAAATTCTCTATGAGGTTATTGGCAATATTTTTGTCGCATTGATTCAGGCTTATTATGGAGAGGATGGTACTGATGGTAACAAACAGTGAGTTTTATATTATTATTGAAAATGATCATTATCTTCATTCTGAGTGGGATGGCTATAATTTTGCTTTTATTTGGTATTTATATCCTGAATTAGCAGATATTTTTGATTCTTATGAAGAAGCAAAATCTTTTATTGAAAAAAATGAAGCTGATTTAAGTTCTGAAGTTAAGATTCAGAAGTGCAAGGCAACTTACACTTTGGAGGATTGTTAATGGCATCTGTATATTTTAATAATAGCTTAGGTATATTGCGACAGATAGGCAATGCCGCACAGTGGCAAGATTGTATGAAAATTATTATGGATTTTCTTACAGAACATAATTATCATTCTTATTATCAACGACTTTATTCAACTAGAGAAAATTGTATTATTATTGATGTTGGTTCTCATACTGAACATTTTGAAGTGTGGGGAATGAAAATTGAGGAGGTTATTCATAATGGGTGAGTTTATTTACTCATCCTGATGCACCTATATTTTCTTTTATTATTGGCACTATTTTTGCCATTCTTTTTGATATTCTTTATTGGGTAATTATGGCACAATTTCATTTTTACTCAATTTAAAAATTACTTCTTTATTTTTTATTAAAAAAATGATATAATATATATAAAGAAAGGGAAAATAAAATGACAAAAGAAATTTTTATTGCGATTGTTGAAAATCTCAAAAAGAGTGTAGCTCAAGACTTGCAGATTGATAACGCACTTGATTCAGTAGGCATTTTTATCAATAGAGATAATTATATTGATTATTTCTGGGAAGCCGCGAATGATATTTTTTGTGATTATTTTGACGATGCTTCTGTTGAAATGATTTTTAATTATTGCGTTGGAGAAGCTATTCATATTAAGATTGCAGAGAGCAATGAAATTACTATTAAGTCTGCAGATCAGCTTTATGAATACTGCGAATCTCGTGAAGAGCAGGAACGCCGTGAATACAAAGAAGAGACTTATTACAGTTCTATGATTTAACTTATTGGAGGGATGTCTATATGTTGAATAAGAATGGTCAGCGTGAGCTTGCTTATCTGGTTACTGTTGATGAGATTAAGTCTATTCCTAATTATGATCGAGTTGAATATGCTCGTACTAATGGCTGGTGGTGTGTGGTAAAGAAAGACCAGTTTAAGGTCGGTGATATTGCTATCTATTTTGAGGTGGATAGTCAGGTTCCTGCCACTGAAGAGTTTGCATTTCTTGAGTCTAAAAAGTATAAGATTAAGACTCAGAGAATGTGTAAAGTCTTATCTCAGGGTCTGTTGATGCATCCTCTGAATTTTAACGGTTGGACTGTTATTACTCCTGTTGGCGGTGAGTCTACTATTAAGACTGACAAGGGTATTGAATTGCATTTGGGTGATGGTGTTACTAAAATTCTGGGCGTGACTTATGCGGATGCCGCAGATAATGCGCGGAAGGCTAATGTTACCGCAGACCCGAATCAGAAGTATAAGGCAATGGCACAGCGTCATGCTAAGCTGTTTAAGAAGCCTGTTTTCCGTAAGTTGATGAAGACTTCTTGGGGCCGAAAGATTCTGTTTGTTTTCTTCGGTAAGAAGCGTGATAAGATTCCTGCCCATTTCCCGACTCATTTTGAGCATATTCATAAGACCGATGAAGAGCGCGTTGAGAATATGCCTTTTGTACTGAAGGATAAGCGTAAGCTGATTGCTAGCGAGAAGCTGGATGGTACTTCTAGTACTTATATTCTGGAGCGTAAGCTTTTCAATAAGTTCGAGTTTTATGTGCTTTCCCGTAATGTTCGTCAGTTAACTCCTGAGCAGGGGTGCTATCATGATGATAACATCTATTGGGAGATGGCATTTAAGTATGACATTGAGAATCATTTGAAGCAGTATTTGAAGGATAATCCTGAGCTGAAGTACGTTTGTGTGCAGGGCGAGTCTGTTGGCAATGTACAGGGTAATCCGCTGAAACTGAATGAGAATGATTTCTATGGTTTTAACTTTATTCGTTCTGATGTAGGTCGTATTTCTTCTCTTGAGGGCCGAGAGATTTTGAAGAGCTGGGGCATGAAGTGGGTTCCTATCTTGTCTACCGAGTGGGTTAATCCTGATACCATGGAAGAGATGAAGGCTCTAGCAGATGGTAAGTCTGTTGTAAATCCTGCGGTTCTGCGTGAGGGTATTGTTTATCGAGATCCGAATGATGGTAGTTTTAGTTTCAAGAATGTATCTAATAAGTTCTTGGAGAAGAAAAAGGCATAAATAATAAATCAACGATGGATAGCTAAAAATCCATCGTTGATTTATTATATAAATTATGATATAATTATAATATAAGAAATAAGAAAGGATATGTAAAATATGATTACTGCAAAAATGGCAAGAGAAAAAGCACAACTTCTTGGAAAGATTGAACAAGAAATTATAACTGCTGCAGAAAGTGGCTATTTTGACACTACGACAAAAGATTTCTATACTAATAATGAGTTTAAAATTATTTCAACAGTTCTTATTCAGGTAGGATTTTTTTGTACAAAAGCTGAACGCAAAGATAAAAGTATTCTTACTACGAAATATGGTGTACCTGCTTACAATATTTTTATTTCTTGGAAAAAGGAGCAGGCGATTCCTCGATGAATAATCAGTTTTATATGAGTGATTTTTATTGTACTAAATGCGGGAACCTAAGTATGTCGCTTCCAAGAGCTAAGAAAAAGCAGCGAGAAGCTGGACATCTTAAAAATCTTTATTGTCCGCATTGTCGTGAAGAACATAATCATGTAGAGATTCGTCCATTTGGAGCTTATCGACTTGAAGATTTTCGTTTTGAATTTGAAAATGGAAATTTTGATGCAGATGGCAATAGAAAAAATCCTTATGGACAATTTAAAATGATTGTAAGAAAGGAAAATACAAATGCCTAATATTTGGTTTTCTTCAGACCTGCATTTTAATCAATGTCAAAAATGGAGGTTAAAATAAATAAAAATTAATTATTAAATTTTTATATATAGTAAAAGAAAAATTTTAAGGAGAAATTTATAATGAATACTGTATATAAAAATTTAATAAAATAAATAATAAGTCTTATATTAGCTCAAGTACAAGGGTTGAAAAAAGATGGCAATAGCATAAAAAGAGATAAATATTGAAAATATATTTTCAAATAAATGGGATATCCAATTTTTATAATGATAAGCCTTATATGTATCATGTAGGCGTTGATTCTCATAATTGCTATCCTGTTTCTCTTGAAGAGATTTTGATTGATTTTGATAAGAAAGTTGAGGAATGTTATTCATGTTTGTAAAACCTAAATATACTGTTATTAATTCTCGATATGATGAAAATACTCATATGGCTTTTGTCACTATTAGTACTGATTGTGGGCTGTTTGCTGGAACTGCTACCTGTCATAAGCGAGATTATGAATGGGAGTCTAAGATTTTTGGCTGTGAGCTTGCTGAAATTCGAGCAGGCATTAAATATATGAAAGAAAAGCGTCGTCATGCAGTTGATAAGTACAAGATGATGAAGGAATATTATCATATTGTTTCAGGTATGACTGGTTTTGATGCTAAGGTTCCCGCAATGTCAAAAGCACGAAAAATGATTTATACTTGTAATGAAGAAATTATGAATTATGACAAACTGATTAAGGCGGCTTATGAAACTATTACTCTAAAGTGTCAACTTATGGAAAAGACCATGAAGAAGCTTAAACCACGGGCAAATTAAATTAAATTATTATCTTTGTTTTTTATAATATATTGTAATATAAAATATATTTATATTAAACAAAGATTATTTTATTAACAAAGGAGAGACCTAATACCAAATGTATTATTATGATACTTGTGCACTCCTGACTTTACAGCAGAAGGCTTTTGAAGATTTTTTTGTAATTAGTTCTATTACTCTTCAAGAACTTGAACATATTAAAACCTCTGCTACAAAAGATGAAGCAACTAAATATAAAGCACGAAAGCTAATCCATCTTTTGGATAAAAATGAAGATAAATATAAAGTTGATCTATTTCAGGCGGATGATGTAGATATTATACGATATTTAGCTATGCTTCCTGAAGGAACTAATGATAGTAAAATTATCGCTCAAGCGCAATCTTATGCTATTAAAAATTTTGAGCATGGTATAGTCTTTGTAACTCAGGATTTGTGCTGCAAAGAACTGGCAGCCGCGATCGGGCTTTCTACTATTTACCTTTCTGCTTCTGATGAAGATAATTATACTGGATATAAAGAAGTAAATATGAATGATAAGGAACTTGCAGATTTTTATTCTAATTTTGATTCGATTCGAAAAGATAATATTTTTGAATTGAATCTTAATGAATATCTGCTTATCCGCCATAATGGAGAGCTTTTAAATGAAGCCTATAAGTGGACTGAAAATGGACTTACTCATGTTCATTATCTAACTTTTGAAAGTCAAATGTTTGGTGATATTAAACCTCTTGATATTGAACAGGTTTGTGCAATGGATTCTCTTTATCGAAATCAGATTACAATGTTGAGAGGTAAAGCAGGTAGTGGTAAATCCTTCCTTGCCTTTAGTTATTTATTTTCTCAGTTGGATAAAGGCAGAATTGATAAGATTGTTGTATTCTGTAATACAGTTGCAACTGCAGGTTCAGCAAGATTAGGTTTCTATCCTGGCACTAAAGATGAAAAGCTAATCGACGCGCAGATTGGTAATTTGTTTGCTAGCAAGTTAGGAGACAAAGAAGCTGTTCAAGCACTGATTGATGGACATAAGCTAATTTTCCTTCCTATGTCTGATATCCGCGGATATGATACGTCTGGTATGAAAGCTGGCGTATATATTACAGAAGCTCAAAATATGGACATTGAACTTATGAAACTTGCTCTTGAGCGAGTAGGTGATGATTGCCTTATGATTCTTGATGGCGATTCTGATGCTCAGGTTGACTTAGCTCAATATGCTGGTGTTAATAATGGTATGCGGCGAGTTAGTGAAGTTTTTCGTGGTGAAAACCTATATGGCGAAGTTACCCTTCGTAAGGTACATAGAAGCCGCATCGCTGAATTGGCACAACTTTTGTAATTGAAATGATAAAATAATCATAAAATAGTTTTTAAAGAGCTGTAAGTTAATTACAGCTCTTTTATTATATACAATTTTCAAAAGGAGAGAACTTAAAAATGGATGAAAAAAAATTACTTGAAGAACTTTCTCATGGTAACATTCATTTAATGAAAATTGCTACTTAGGGAATGCTGCTTTATTTAAAAAGTAATACTACTGATTTGCAATATGTTTATAATTTAGTTACTAAAAATGCTAGTTGGCTACGTTTTATTTTCCCATTAAAATCATTTAAAGATATTTTAACCAATGTTTTAAATAACATTGAATCTGAACTAGAAAGAAGAGACCCTTGTGGTAAATAAATATTCTTATAGAACTTAGGGAAATTTAAAACTATCAACTAATTTTACAGTAAAAGAATTTAGATGTAAAAATGGCGCAGATGAAGTTTTAATTGATAATGAATTAATTCAAGTTCTTTAGACTATTCGTGACCATTATAAAAAGCCTATTTTAATCAATAGTGCATATAGAACAGCAGCATACAATAAGAGCATTGGTGGCAGCTCATAGAGTCAACATTGTAAAGGAACTGCCGCAGATATTAGAATCGAAGGAATAGAACCTTTATAGCTCGCTCTCTATATTAAATCTCTGCCTTTCTTTAAAAATCGTGGCGGTATTGGTTTATATGACAGAAGTGCTGGTATTTATGCAGGTTTTGTTCATGTTGATGTGCGAAATTACAAGAGCAGATGGATTAGTAAAGTAGGAACTGCATATATCTCAACACCTAATTTAATGCCAACTTTAAAAAGAGGTATGCGGGATGGAGGTACTACGAGCTATGCAGTTACTGTTTTATAGCGTCATTTAGGAATTAAAAATCCAGATGGTATATTTGGAGCTGCAACTGAAGCTGCAGTTATAGCTTGGTAGAAGAATCATGGCTTAACCGCAGATGGTATTGTTGGAGAAAAAACTTGGTTAACCCTATAAGGAGAAAATGATTTATGGATATTCTTAATTTTATTGTTCATAACTTTTTGCCATTAGTAGCTATTATTGGAGCTATTGTTTTAGTAGTATTAAAGGTTATTGATTTTATAAAGAAACCAACAGACGAGCAAATTCAAGACTTACAGGAATGGTTAAAGGGCCAAGTCGCTGAAGCCGAAAAAGCACTTGGTGGTGGTACTGGTGAACTAAAACTCCGTGTAGTTTATAATTCAGCAATTACCAAATTCCCTTGGGTTACTACTTATTTGACTTTTGACCAATTTAATAATTTAGTAAAAATTGCACTAGATTGGATGCAAAAGCAAATGGATGAAAATATTGCAATTAAAGATTACATTAAGAATAAAGAATAATAATAAAGAGCAGGTTAATTATTTAATCTGCTCTTATTTTTTTATGTTATAATATATTTATAAAGGAGGAATATAATTATGATTCATATTTATACAGATGGAAGCAGTCGCGGGAATCCAGGTCTTGGCGGATTTGGAGTGGTAGTCTATCAATGCGATGGAGCTAAAGAAACCGCAATTATTCACTGTTATCAAGAACAATTTAAATACGTTACTAATAATCAAATGGAATTAAGAGCAATTCTTTATGCTTTTGAATATGCTACTAAATATCATCCAAATGAACCTTGTATTATTTATTCTGATTCTGCTTATTGTGTAAATATTTGTAATGATTGGATTTATACATGGGTAAGAAATAATTGGAAAAATAGTAAGAAAAAAGAAGTAGAAAATATCAATTATGTAAAAGCCTTATATAAATATCTTAGCACAGATTTTTTTATGTGTCAAGTTAATAAATGCAAAGGACATAAGGATTTAATTGGTAATGAACTTGCGGATGCTCTTGCAATACATAATTCAGCAAAATTTGAAGAGATTATTTTAGCAAACAATATAGATTTATCTTTAAAATTAAATATTGACGTACAATTAAAAATATGATATAATATATATAGTAATAAAAAGAAAGAAGGAAAATAATGAGCGATAAGTTATATACAGAAGATTCTATTGCTTCACTTAGCCCATTAGAGTTCACAAGACTTCGTCCGGGAGTTTATTGTGGTAGTACTGAATATAGCACTCAGCTTTTAATTGAGATTGTTTCTAATGCTATTGATGAATTTTCCGCAGGTCATGGTAATGTAATTAATGTTGATTATAAAGATTCTGGCGAATGTACTGTTGAAGACTTTGCACAGGGATTCCCAGTTAATGTGATGCGTGAAGATGGAGAAACTGTTCTTCAGGCATCTTTTGATGTTTTAAATACTTCTGGTAAGTTCACTGATGATGGTGTCTATGAAGGTACTGCCCTTGGTTTGAATGGTATCGGTAGTAAATTGACAAACTATCTTTCTCATTGGTTGGAAGTTTCTACTTATCGAGATGGTAAGATGGAATCAGTATCTTTTAAAGAAGGCGTTTTTGATTCTCGAAAGACGGGAGAACAAGGTTCTAATCATACTGGTACTATTGTTCATTGGCTTCCTAGTGAAGAATTTTTCACTAATGCAGGAATTGAAGTCAATCGAATCAAAGAGCTGTTTAAAGTTCTTGTATGTCTGTGTCCAGGCCTAACAATAAACCTATCTCATAATGGGAAAGATACTATTTCTTTTGTATCAAAAGATGGTCTGAATGATTTGGTTACAGACATTGCTAAGGATAATGAAATTCTAAGTAATAGACTTAAGATTCAATATGAGCAAGGTCGTAATAAGTTAGATTTCATTCTTACTTATACTGATAAATATGCTTTGAATATGGTTTCTTATGTTAATACTGGTGAGACTGATAGTGGTCCACATATTACTCAGATTAAAACTCTTATTACTCGTGAGTTTAATAAATTTTTCCGAGACAAAAAGTGGTTAAAAGAAAAAGATGAGAATTTGAGTGGCGATGATATTCAGGAAGGTATGTTAATTGTATTTAATATTACTGCACCGAATATTTCTTATGATGCTCAGACCAAGAGTCGAATTGTTAAGATTGATATGGCTCCTTTTACTTCTGTTTTGACTGAGCATATTCAGTATTGGTTAAATAACAATGAAAAAGAAATCAAAGTAATTGCGGATAAAGCGATTAATGCGCGCAAAGCTAGAGATGCGGCAAAGAAAGCTAGAGAAGCAGTTCGTGAAAATCAGAAAAAGAAAAAGGAAAAAGTCCTTAAGTTTGATAGTAAATTGGCGGATTGCAATGGGAAAGATCGGTCTAGATGTGAGATTTATGTGACCGAGGGTAAACGAAATATTGCCCTTATCTAATTTACCAGTTCATCACTGGGGTTATTACTTTTTAGTAATAGCTAACGAGGAAGCCTGACCACTTGATAAGAATGTCAAAACTTATCTTAGGTGAAGGTAATCTCGTGGCAGATTTAATTAATTGATATGTTTTTATTTTAAAATATAAATAGAAAGGAAGGTGATTCACCTTGATAGGAATTTATAAATATACAAATAAAATTAATGGTCATGTTTATATTGGACAAAGTATTGATATAAAATAGAGACAATATGCTCATAAATCTTCAGCTTATAATGAAAAGGCAAATGATTATAATTCATAGTTTCATTAGGCAATAAGAAAATATGGATTAGAAAATTTTGATTTTGAAATTCTTGAAGAAATTTCTCCTGAAGAATATAGCTCAAGTATCTTAGATGAATTAGAAAAATATTATATTAAAAAATATGATTCATTTAAGCATGGTTATAATGCTTCTGAAGGCGGAGAAGATGTTGGTCCTAATAGAGCTTGTTATGGTTCCAAAAATGGAAGAGCCTTATTAACAGAAGAAGATGTAATTTATATTCGAGAATGTTATAATGCTCATATTCCCTTTAGAGAAGTTTATGATAAGTTTTAGGATAAAATTTCTAAAAGAGGACTTCAAAAAGTATGGTGGTTTGATACTTGGAAAAATATTCATCCTGAGTATGAAACTCCTGAAAATAAGTATTATCATTCTCATCAAGCTAAAGCTAATTCTAGTGAAATTGCTCGAAAAAATGGACGAGCTTTTACTAAAGAAGAAGTTCTTGAAATGAGAAAAAGATACGACGCTGGAGAAACGCCAAAAGAAATTTGGTTAGCTATGGCGCCAAATAGAGCTTGGTCTACAGTTTATAATATAATTACGAGAAAAACATATCAAGATATTAATTAAATACGCTGTATCGACTATCCGCTTTGTAGCGGAGTACTAAAACTATTGATACGTTTTAGGAAATGTTAGACACGATGAAGATTTGACAAATCTGAGTGAAGAAATAGTCAGGGCTACTAGAAATAGTAGAATAACTGGATAGTGCATCAGGCAACCTCAAAATGGCAAGAGACAATACCTATCAAGCAATTATGCCAGTAAGAGGTAGACGTAGATTAGTTAAACTAATTGAATATTAAACTTGCCTCTACACTTCTAACCATTTTATTAATGGGGTTTATATTAAAATAATATAAGCTAACGGGGGAGGCTGACCATTACACTTAAAAGTCAAAATAAGTTTAGGTGAAGTTAGTCCCGTGTGAATTTTTTTAGTTTACAAAATACTGAATGTGGTCAAAAATACCTAAATGTGTTGAAAGTTTTTTCATATCTTTATGATATATTAAAGTAAGGAGATTTTTATTATGAAAAACTTAAAACAGTTACCACATGAATCAGGAATTTATCGAGTCTATACAATTTTTAACAATGCTTGTTATATAGGTTAGGCGAAAGATATTTATCGTAGATTTAATTCTCATCATATCCATGATTATAAGAATGAAAATAACAGTTGCTATAATACAAAATTTTATTCAGCTTTAAGAAAATATGGATTAGATGCATTCGAAATAGAGATACTTGAATTATGCCCCATAGAAGAGTTGGATAAAAAAGAAATTTTTTATATTAATAAATATGATTCTTTCCATCATGGGTATAATTCAACTCTGGGTGGATAGAATTGGTCTGAAAATATTCATTCAGAAGAAATAGAACAAAAGAAAAAAGAAACAAGAGAATTAAATCAATCTTTAAAAGGTGAAAATCATCCAAGAGCAAAATTAACAAATGAAGAAGTTTTATCTATTAGATAGAGATATATTGATGGAGAACCTTCAACTTAGATTTATCAAGATTATAAAGATAGATATTCTTCTTTTAATACATTTAGACGTATTATTCTTGGATACACATATAAGAGTATTGGTAACATTCCAAATTCTGAGCAAGTTAGGCATACAAATGCAAAATTAACTGATATTCAAGTTAAAGAAATTAGACAAAAATACCAAAAGGGAAAAATTAGTCAAGAAAAACTTGGCGAAGAATATGGGGTATCAGGAACAACTATTTCAAGAATAGTAAAAAAAGAAATTTATAAAAATGTAAACTAAAAATCATGTATCGACTATTCCGGGTTAGACTGGAAGTACCGGTGCTATTAATACGCACTCTAGTTTTAAGAAATGAAGCTAGTTAAAAGGGGAAATGGAGTGCTCAATGAAGAATTTGACAAATTCTGAGAGTAAGAGATAGTCAGGTCTAATAGAAATATTAGATTAACCGAAAATTCTTAATGTTCGTAAAGCAAGTCTCGATAAGATTCAAAAGAATGCAGAAATTATGACAATGATTGAAGCATTTGGTCTTTCGGTAGATATGAAAACTATGAAACTTACATACCGACCTGAAGATCTTCGTTATGGCAAGATCATTATTGAAAGTGATGCAGACGTCAACTATTCGGCGTATGAAAAACTTTGCGCTTAATCAAGCGGGTAAAATTTTTTGGACAGAACATATTTATGTGATCCATACGGTTCTCATATAAATATAAAAGAGAAAAAATTTTGCTAACGGGGAACCCTAAACTGTAAGGCATGGGAATCCCGTGGGAAACTAATATTTATCCATTCTCTTTCAAAATAAAATATTTACAAAATGAAGGAGAATAAAATGGTAGGAATTTATAAAATTACAAAAAAAGAAAATGGCAAATGCTATATTGGGCAATCAAATGATTGTGAACGTCGTTTTAAAGAGCATTAGACAAAAGGAGAATCTAGTCGAATTCCTGTCGATGTTGCCATAAAAAAATATGGAAAAGATGCTTTTACTTATGAAGTAATTGAAGAATGTTCAATAGAAAAATTAAATGAAAGAGAATCTTATTGGATTCAATATTATGACTCTATTAAAAAAGGTTATAATTGTTCTAAGGGCGGAGATCAACAGTCTATCGGTGAAAATAATGGACGTTCAAAGCTGACAGAACAAGACGTTATTGAAATAAGAAAAGCATATAATAATCATTTGAAACAAAAAGATGTTTATGAGAAATATAAAAATATAATTTCTTTTGGAACTTTTCAAGCTGTATGGCAAGGAAAATCTTGGGCACATATAATGCCAGAAGTTTTTACAGAAGAAAATAAAAAATATTATATTTATCAAAACAGTTGCGGGGAAAATGGAGCTTCAGCAACTTTTACCAATGAAGAAGTTATTGCCATTAGACAAAGATATGTAAATGAGAGTGCTCGACAAATCTATGAAGATTATAAGAGTAGAATTTCATATCAAGCATTTCAAGCAATGCTTTGGGGAAGAAGTTATAAAAATCTTCCCATTTATAAGAAAAAAGAAAAGAAATGGATAAATATTTGAACCTGTATCGACTATTCCCTAAGCCTTTTGGGCAGGGAAGTAGGGCTGCTATTGATACGCAGTTTAGTTTTAGGAAACGAAGCTAATGAAATACCGAAATGGTTTCCTCTCTAAGAGAGTAAAAGTTAGTCAGTGCCTATGGAAACATAGGAATAGCACGCGATGGCGCGCATATCAAGAACTTATTCTACACTTTCATCTGGACATTCTGTCCGCAACTTATCAAAGATGGATATGTATATGCAGGTGTTCCACCACTGTATAAAGTAACTGAGGGTAAAGATAAATTTATTTACTTAAAAGATGATGCGGCTTTGGAAGAGTATCGAGCTAAGAATATTGGTAAGAAATATGTTGTGAAACATTTAAAGGGACTCGGTGAGATGGACGTAGACGAGACCGATGTTCTTGTCAATCCAGAACTTCGTAATATTCGACAGATTACTGTCGAGGACGCAATAGCTGCAGATGCTTTATTTGATGATTTGATGGGTACTGCAATCGCACCTCGTAAGGAATTTATTAAACAGCATTCACAGGAGGCAACTTATGGTATCTAATAATTTAGAGTTAAAAGATAAATATTCAATGAATGACCTTCAATATGAATTGAGTAAAAATTTCATTGAATACGCGGCGGCTGTAAATTTGGACAGAAGTATACCTGATGCTCGAAGTGGACTGAAACCTGTCGCTCGCCGCATTCTTTGGGGTGCTTATGATGGCGGTTATGCTTCAAATAAAGAGTATGCAAAATGTGCAAAAATTGTTGGTGATGTCATGGGTAATTGGCATCCTCATGGTGATAGTTCAATTTATGGTGCTCTTGTTCATCTTTCTCAGCCTTGGGTAATGCGTTATCCGCTGATTGATTTTCATGGTAATATGGGTAATATTGGTGGCGATGGACCTGCAGCTTATCGTTATACCAATGCAAGATTAGCAAAAATTTCTGAAGATGGAATGTTGAATGGTCTAAAGAAAAAAATTGTTGATTTTGTCCCTAATTATGACGAAAATGATGAAGAGCCTGTAACGTTGCCTTCTGTATTTCCTAATCTTTTGTGTAATCCTAACACAGGCATCGGTGTTGCGATGGCTTGTAGCTGGCTTCCGCACAATTTGAACGAAGTCGGAACCGCAATTATTGATTACATGGATGAAAAAGAGCCTATCTTACCTGGCCCTGATTTTCCAACAGGCGGTATTATTATCAATAAAAATGATATTCCCGCAATTATGAAGACAGGTCATGGTAGCGTAAAAGTTCGTGGTAAGTATAACATTGAAAAACAGAAAATTATCTTTTATGAAATTCCTTATGGACTGACTCTTGAAGGTCTTATGACTGAAATTGGAGAGGTTTGTGATTCTAAGGAAGTAGAAGGAATTTCTGAGATTCGAGATGAAAGTAATAAAAAGGGCATCCGCATTGTTATTGAATGCCAAAAGGATGCTAACCCTGATGCAGTTGTAAAAAAACTTTTTGCAAAGACTGATTTGCAGACTTCAATTTCTTATAATCAGGTAGCTCTTGTAGATAAAGCTCCTGTCGAATTGGGCTTAGTAGATTGTATTAAGATTTATATTAAACATAATCTTGAGTGTATCAAGAGAGAAGCAGAATTTGATATTAATAAAGCAAAAGCTAGATTAGAGATTGTTGTTGGTCTTTTGAAGGCTCTTGAAGATATTGATAATATTATTGCTTTAATTAAGAAATCTAAAAGTTCTGCGGATGCTGTGACTAATTTAACTTCAACCTATGGTTTCACTATCAATCAAGCTAAAGCCATTGTTGATATGAAACTTGGTAAATTGGCTGGTTTGGAAAAAATTGAGCTACAAAATGAAAAAGCTGAATTGGATGAATCTATTAAAAATTTGACTGTTTTGATTAACAGTGAAGATAAACAAAAAAATGTTCTTAAAAATAGATTAATAGCATTAATGGCTAAGTATGGTGATGCTCGCCGCACAGAGCTTACTCAAATTAATATTGCTCCTGAAGAAAAAGAAATTGCGACAGTAATTCCTGAAGATGTTGTTGTTGTTCTTACTCAGAATGGAGATATTAAACGAGTTCCTACTAAGAGTTTTAAAGTTCAAAAGCGTAACGGTAAAGGTGTAAAAACTTTGGATGATGCGATCCTTGATACTATTTCTACTAATACAGTTGATACTTTGATGTTCTTTACTAATAAAGGTAAAATGTATCGGTTGCTTGTAGATAATGTTCCTGTTGGAACTAATACGGTTAAAGGTTCAAGAATCAGTTCTTTAATTAGTTTGGATGATGATGAAAAAGTCATTGCAATGACATCTCTTTATCGCCAGTCAACAGCAAAATATGTTGTATTCTTTACTAAGAAGGGTTTGTTAAAGAAAACTGAACTTTCTGAATATATGAAGGTAAAGAAGAGTACTGGTATTCAGGCAATTAAGTTGAATGATGGCGATTCTATTGCAAATGTAACTTTTCTTGAGGATGAAGAAGTTGTAGTTATCACTCGAAAAGGTATGAGTATTCATTTTGATACAGTTTCTATTAATCCTATTGGCAGAGTAACTGCAGGTGTAAAAACTATTAAGCTAGATGAAAATGATGAAGTCTTAGTCGGATTGCCAATTCATAATGAGAATGATTATATTGCATTTTTTACTTCAAAAGGCTATGCAAAGAAAACTGCATTAAGTGAATTCCCATATCAGGGTCGTGCGGGAAAAGGTGTAGTTTGCTATAAAGCAGTTGCTTCTACGGGAGAATTAGTTGGAGCCGCAATGGTTTCTAAGGAAGATAATATTCTATTGATCGGTAAACCTAATTCAATTTGTATTTCTTCCACTGATATTCCTGAATTGGTAAGAACTAGTTTAGGTAATATTATGACTAAGAGTGAAGTTAATTATATTGTAAAACTTTAATTAATAGGTCAATATAGGATAATCCTATATTGACTTTTTTTATTTATTATGGTATAATTATTTATAGAAAAATAAATAATAGGAGAAATAGTATGATAGAATTAAAAGCAGATGATTTTGAAAATACTATTGGACAAATTATTAAAGTAACTAAAGAACTTAATGATGCTACGGTTGCATATGATGCAGGCCATCCTATTATGACTGATGCAGAATGGGATGAAAAATATTTTTGGCTTAAACGAGCTGAAGATGCTTGTCACTATTGGTGTGAAGATTCTCCTACTCAAATTATTCATTTTGAAAAGGTAAGTAAGCTAGAAAAAGTTAAACATAATCATCCTATGCTATCTTTAGATAAAACTAAAGATGTTAATGCGGTTAAGTCTTTTGTTGGAGATAAGCCTTGGATTGCTATGGCAAAAATGGATGGTCTTACTTGTTCTTTGAAATATGAGCATGGTAGACTTGTAGGAGCTGAAACCCGCGGTAATGGAGAAGTTGGAGAAAATATTCTTCATAACGCCATGGTTATTGATTCTATCCCTAAGCGTTTAGGTATGGATATTGATTTAGTTGTCGATGGAGAAATCATTTGTACTTATCAAGATTTTGAAAGTTTTAAAAAAGCTGATCCACGAGATGCAGATGGTTATATGAATCCTCGAAACTTCGCCGCAGGTAGTATTAGACTTTTGGATTCTAAAGAGTGTGTAACTCGTGATTTAACTTTTATTGCTTGGGATATTATTACATCTTCAATTAGTAATTTTAAGACTCTTTCTCAAAAGCTAAATTGGTTAGTAACAAGAGGATTTTTCCCTGTTCCTTATTATCTTAATGATGAAAATTTTTCAATAGAAGAAGCTATTAATGGATTAAAGAAAGATACTCAACTTCTTTCTTATCCTATTGATGGTATTGTCTTTAAATATAATGATTGTGAATATTATCAATCTCTTGGTGCAACTAATCATCATTTTCGTGGCGGTTTAGCTTATAAGTTTTATGATGAAACTTATGAAACAACTTTAAGAGATATTGAATGGACTATGGGAAGAACAGGTGTTCTTACTCCTGTTGCAATTTTTGATCCATTGGATATTGAAGGTTCTGAAGTATCAAGAGCCAGTCTACATAATATTAATACCATGAAGGCTTTAGGTATTAGAGAAAAAGATTGTACTATTTCTATTTTTAAAGCTAATATGATAATTCCTCAAGTCAGTGGCGTTGTAGAAGAGCTTTATGGAGAGAAAATTGAGATTCCTTCTATTTGTCCTATTTGTGGTGGAAATACTAAAGTAATCATTTCTGATACAGGTACAGAGCAGCTTTATTGCGATAACCCTAATTGTCAAGGTAAATTGATTAACATTATTGATCATTATTGTAGCAAAAAAGGTCTTGATATTAAGGGCTTGTCAAAAGCTACATTAGAAAAATTGATTGATTGGGGATGGATTAATAAAACATCAGATATCTATACTCTTAATACCTTTGCCGCAGATTGGAAAAAGAAAGCAGGTTTTGGTGAAAAATCTGTAACTAAAATTCTTGATGCTATTGAAGCCAGTAAGAATTGTGAATTGTGGCAATTTATTTCTGCTATTGGCATTCCTGAAATTGGTCCAAATGTAGCTAAGATTTTAGCTAAAGAATTTAATGATTGGGCTTCTTTTAGAGATGCGATAGAAGATGACACTTATCATTTCTTCACTCTTGATGGTTTTGGAGAAGAGATGCATAATTATATTAAAACTTTTGATTTTACAGAAGCAGATAAATGTGCTCATTATCTTTCTTTTAAAATAGAAAATAATCAAGAGAATAGTGATGTTATGAAAGATATGATTTTTGTTATTACTGGTAAATTAAAGCATTATAAAAATAGAGATGCTTTAGTTAGTGAAATTGAATCCAATGGCGGCAAAGTTGTAGGTTCTATTTCTAAGAAAGTCGATTATCTTATTAATAACGACATCAATAGTAATAGTACTAAAAATAATGCGGCTAAGGCAGCTAATATTCCAATTATATCTGAAGAAGATTTTATGAATCAATTTGATTTATAAAAATTTTTATGGTAAAATAATAATATGAAAAAGAGATTAAAAAAGATTGCTGAACAGATTGTTCAGCTTGAAGGTTTAAAAACATCTAAGGATGATAAAGAGTATCAAATGATGGAACTCATTAAAAATCTTTCTGTGGATGAAATGTTAGAAATTGATGACTATATCATAAGAAATAAGATGTTGAATAAATAAAAATTTTATGATATAATTATAATACAATAAAGATATTAAAAAGATTTAAGGAGATTTATATATTATGAAGGAAAATTCTATTCTTGTTTATGATTTTGTGAAGCAGCATGATGGTGAGCAGTTTACTGCACAGGATATTGCTGATAGTGTTGGTTTGGGCGTTCGTTCTGTTAATGGCATTGTGACTTCTTCTTTCCAGCGTCATAAGAATACTGAGGGTCAGCCTGAGCCTCTGATGGAGCGTATTCCCGCAGAGATTGAGCTAGCTGATGGTACTCATAAGCCTGTAAAGTTTATTCGTTTGACTGATGCAGGCCGTGCTTTCGATCCTCGTGTTGCACAGTAAGTAAAAGCATTTTATAAGGGCTAATCTTAATTGATTAGCCCTTTTTTCGGAGATAGATATGGAAATATTTATTATTTGTCTTGTTGCATTTAGTTTAATCTTTCTTTCAGGAATTATTATTTATTTAGTTTATTAGCATAATTAGCAATGTAATAAAATTAATTCTTTATAGGAAGAATTAAAAAAGAAACAAGAATTAGACGCTTCAGAAAAATAGAAGTTACAAAATTCAATTTTTGATTTAGCCACAGAATTAGATAATCTTGGAAATGAATATGCGGTTTTAGCTAATTAGAAAAAAGAGGCTGAGACTGAAGCAAAAAAAGCTTTAGATTATAAGCGCACAGCAGAAGACGCCGCGCACTTTTACATGGAGACTCTTGATAATGAATATGCTAAAAAAGAATCTGATTTTGATAAATATATTTTGAATTTACAAGTTCAAAAGAAGCAAGCTGAATCAGATTTAAATAAAATTAGAGCATCTCTTGCCGCAGGAGTTGAAGCATAGCTAAGAGAAGAAGAAAAGAAAAAGAAACTTGACTTTTATAAAATCACCTTAAGTGAAAATGAATTAAATGATATTAATTTATTGTTTAATTTGAGAAGCAATTTTAGAAATGTCACTGTTTTAAATAAACTTATTTGGTCTGAATATTTACAAAAGAAAGTCTCTGAGATGAGCACGAGAATTGTAGGGAAAACAGATAAAACTGGTATTTATAAAATTACTAATTTAAAAACACAATAGTGCTACATTGGTTAGAGCGTCTCTATTGGTGAACGTTTTAAACAGCATTGTAAATGTGGTTGTGGTATTGGAGCTTCAGCATCTAATAAGCTGTATACTTCAATGCAACAAGATGGTATTTGGAATTTTACATTTGAGATTCTTGAAGAATGTCCAAGAGACTAGTTAAATGAAAAAGAAAAGCTATGGATTGAATTATATTAGAGCAATATTTATGGTATGAATAGTACCAAAGGAGGAAGTTAATTTGGGCACTGTTACGATTTTAAATGAAACTACTTTAAAGCCTTATACTCTTATGGGTAAAACCGCAGGTATTTGTTATGGGACTCCTATTGATAGTGAGGAGAAAAATTATAAACGTGGTAAAACTATTGCGGCAGATGGCCATGGCCGCGTAATGGAGTATCCTCAAGTCTATATGATTCTTGATGGATATTCTGCACGAGTGATGCGTGAGTTTTATACTCATATTGGTGGAGCTCCTACTCGTCTTCAGTCTTCAACTCGTTATATTCAGTATGGTGATTTTGATTATATTACTCCACTAGGCTTAACCGCAGAACAGAAAGTAAAATATGATTATGCAATGTATCAGATTTCTGAAGCCTATAAAGATATGCTAGCTATGGGTGTTAAGAAAGAAGATGTTGCAAATATTCTTCCTCTTGGTATGACTACCAAAGTTGTTGTTCGTACCAATATGCGTAATTTGATTGATATGTCGCATCAACGCCTTTGCTCTCGTGCCTATTGGGAGTTTAGACAGCTAATGAATGATATCAAAAATGCACTTGCCGCATATTCAGATGAATGGAATGAAATTACTGAAGAATATTTTGTTCCTAAATGTGAAGTTTGTGGTTTCTGCATTGAGCATCAGTCTTGTGGCAGGAAGCCTAAGAAAGAAAACTCTTAATTGACATTTTATTAAAAATATGATATAATAAAATATCAAAAGAAAAAGAGGTTTTATTAAACGTGACAAAAAGAGAAAAATTTATTCAATGTGTTCAAAAAGAAATTTTTGAAAATGATGACATTTATATGGAACAGTATGATGCAGAAGACTGGGAAGATATTGTAAGTTATTGGAATGAATTTAATAAAACCGACAAGAGTAAGAATACTGGAGAAATGACTGAACTTGGTCAGAAAATTCTCCAGTTTATGCAGACTTGTGAAAATGCAATGACTGCTAAAGAAATTGGTGAAGGACTTTTTATGAGTTCACGGTCGGTATCTGGCGCAATGCGTAAACTTATTACTTGTGGTTATGTTGTAAGACAGAATGCAAATCCTGTGATGTATGCTCTAACTGATTCAGGTAAGAGTTATAATAGTTGATATTTTATTAAAAATAGTGTATAATAATTAAGTAACATAAATTAAAGGAGAAAATAATATATGCGTAAATGTGTAAATGCAGAGCATCTGGAAGGTTATGTTTATCAGCATAGCTTGACAGTGAAGCAGGTTAAGAATGAACAGTCTAAGAATTTTGGCCATGATTTTATTTCTGGTGATTTGGAGATTGCAGTTGATGAGGAAGCCCTGAATGTTATTACAGTTCATTTTACTTATGTAACTGCAATCACTTCTCAGGGTAAAAAGAATACAACTTATGCAGTTCTGGAAAAGCTGATTGCAGAACCTGATAAGACTTGGGTTGCAGGTGGTAAGGATATTGCTTTTAAGGTTAAGGTTGATACCGCATTGGCTCTGAATGATTTTATCGCAAGTGATGGTAGCCAAGTTTCTGCAAAGCGTAATGAAGGCGGTTTTGTTAGTTTTGTAACTGAATTGTGTCCTGAGAATGAGCGGAATACTTTCCAGATGGATATGTTGATTAATAAGGTTCGTCTTATTGAAGCAAATCCTGAGAAGCACATTGAAGAGGATTATTGTACTATTAGTGGTATTGTATTTAACTTCCGCAATGAAATTCTTCCTGTGGAATTTGTAATTCGTAATAAAGGCGGTATGGAGTATTTCATGGATATGGATGCTTCTGACGCTAATCCTACTTTCACTAAGCTGTGGGGTCGTATCAATTGTAAGACTATTAAGCGTGAGTATCGTGAAGATTCTGCTTGGGGCGAAGCTCAGGTACGTACCGCAGAAACCAAATCTCGTGAGTGGCTGGTAACTGGTACCGCTAAGGTTCCTTATGAGTATGGTGATGAGAAGGTTCTTACCGCAGAAGAGGTCATGAAGGGTAGTCAGGATCGTGAGATTCATTGGGCAGAAATCAAGAAGCGTAGTGATGAGTATAAGGCTTCTCAAGCACTCGCTAAGGGTGGTGCAATGAATTTTGCTGACAATAAGCCAACAGCTGTAGCCCCGGCAAAGACCGCATCTTTTACTTTTTAATTTTGGAGGTTTATATTAATGGCTGGAATTGATTTGCTTAATTTGGCTCCACATTAGGTCAGCCGTGACCTTCGTGGATATTCGGTCTTTCTTTATGGGGACCCTAAGAGCGGTAAGACAACTACCGCAACTAAGTTTCCGCATCATCTACTTCTTGCCTTTGAGAAAGGCTATTCAGCAATTCCGGGTGTAATGGCTCAGCCCATTAACTCATGGAGCGATTTCCGCAAGGTTCTTCGTCAGTTGAAGGATCCTGCGGTTAAGGAACGATTTGAAACTATTATTGTCGATACCGCAGATATTGCATATGACTATTGTGAGAAGTATATTTGTGCAAATGCTCCTCGAACTAAGGAGCAGGGTGGCGGTTTTGGTGTTGATTCTATCGCAGATATTCCTTACGGTAAAGGTTATGGAATGGTTGCAAAAGAGTTTGATGAATGTCTTCGTGCAATTGTTCAGCTTGATTATGGTCTGGTTTTGATTAGTCATGCTGTTGATAAGACCTTTACTGATGAGACTGGTAAAGAGTTTAATCAGATTGTTCCTACTCTTGATAAGCGTGCTCGTAATATTGTATCTCGTCTGTGTGATATTATTGGTTATTCAAGAGCAATTCAGAATGATGATGGCTTTGTTTCTACTAAGCTCTTTATTCGTGGTACTCCTCGATATATGGCAGGTTCTCGTTTTAAGTATACTCCTGAAGTAATTGATTTTAATTATCCAAGTCTTGTTGCGGCTATTGGAGATGCTATTGATAAGCAGATGGCTGAAGATGGCACAGAGTATTTTACTGATGCTCGAATTAATACTTATGAAGAGCCTGATACCCCTGATTTTGATGAATTGATTAATTCTTTTAACAATATTGTTAATGATATGATTAATAATATGCCAGAAGATAAGTTTACTTCTTATTATCAGCCGCGTATCGTACAGATTACTGAAAAGTATCTTGGTAAAGGACAGAAAGTTAATCAGTGTTCTCGTGACCAGACAGAAGCACTTGATTTAATTGTTACCGAACTAAAAGACCTCGCAAAGTCTGAATTTTAATTTTAAAAGTCAAGAGGAGAAATACCTCTTGACTTTTTTTATATTTTATGTTATAATATATAAGAATTATAAGAAAGAGAAGTTGTTGATATGGCACATTTAGTAACTTGTCTTTATTGCGGGAAAAAAGTTGATAGAGATAAAGTCCCTATGATAAAAGTCAGTGCCCGCAGGTATGCTCATCCAGAATGTGCTGAGCATAAAGAAGAAGTACAAACTCAAGAGCAAAAAGATCTTGAAGCCCTTGAGCAATATGTAATGAAAATATTTGATGAACCATTTGTAAATGCGAGAGTAAGAAAACAAATTAATGAATATAAGGAAAAATATAATTATACTTATAGTGGAATGCTTAAAACATTAGTTTGGTGGTATGAAGTAAAAAATAATTCAATAGAAAAAGCTAATGGCGGTGTAGGTATCATTCCTTTTGCTTATAAGCAGGCTTGTGATTATTATTATGCTTTATATCTTGCACAAAT
>NFZD01000001.1_pt1 | contig 55310 bp, 76 predicted proteins | sample 1095381 | NCBI WGS metagenome assembly NFZD01 (sample SAMN03609891, study PRJNA323583) | gut metagenome | isolation source: feces | host: Rattus norvegicus | place: Denmark: Riget | collected 2013 | reverse complement strand
CCTTTACCTGAGTAACACACAGATAACATCGTTACCCGACAATCTCACGGTGGGCGACTACCTTGACCTGCGTGGCACGGGGATAACCTCATTACCCGAGAACTTAACGGTGGGCGGTAGCCTTTACCTGCAAGGCACACAGATAACCTCACTGCCCGACAATCTCACGGTGGTCGGTGACCTTTACCTGCGAGGCACGGGGATAACCTCGTTACCCGACAACTTAACAGTGGGCGGTAGCCTTTACCTGCAAGGCACACAGATAACCTCGTTACCCGACAACTTAACGGTGGGCGGTAGCCTTGATTTGCAAGGCACACATATAACCTCGCTGCCCGAGAACCTCACGGTGGGCGGCTACCTTGACCTGCGTGGCACGGGGATAACCTCGCTGCCCGAGAACCTCACAGTGGGCGGTAGCCTTTACCTGCAAGGCACACAGATAACCTCGTTACCCGACAACTTAACGGTGGGCGGTAGCCTTGATTTGCAAGGCACACATATAACCTCGCTGCCCGAGAACCTCACGGTGGGCGGCTACCTTGACCTGCGTGGCACGGGGATAACCTCGCTGCCCGAGAACCTCACAGTGGGCGGTAGCCTTTACCTGCAAGGCACACAGATAACCTCGTTACCCGACAACTTAACGGTGGGCGGTAGCCTTTACCTGAGTGGCACTCAGATAACTGACACGTCAAAAGTGAATAGAAACGCCCCCGATATATACACTTGGCGTAACAATAAGTATATCAAATGTGACGGTGTATTTTCGAGGGTACTATCACACAAAGGGAATGTGTGGAAAGTGCAGAGTATCAGCAAAGATGATACGATGTATATCGTCACTGACGGCAATGGAAGGTATGCTCACGGTGAGACAATCAAGGCAGCCAAAGCGGATTTGATTTACAAGATTTCCAACCGTGACAAATCAGCCTATGAAAGTCTGACGCTCGACAGCACTGTTACATTCGAGGAAGCGATAGAGATGTATCGGGTTATAACTGGAGCATGCGCAGTAGGTACTAAGAAATTTGTCGAAACCCGCCTCCGTGAAAAGAAATCCAAGTACACCATTGCGGAGATAATCGAACTGACAAAGGGAGAGTATCAAGCCGATGTATTTGCAGAGTTTTTCAAACAATTAAAACAGACACAATTATGAAAGCAGAAATTGAAATTGACAATTATTTGTCAGAAGACGAAAAAAAAGAACTCGCACAAGACGTGTTCAAGGAAATGTGCAGAAACTATTTCAGAAGTAAGGATGACCCAGAGGCAGAACTTTTGCGCATTGCTGGAAACTCTGCATACATTATTACGATAGATTATCTAAATAAGTTGTATGATAAGAATATTGAGGAAATTATTAAAGAGAAAATGATTAAAATTCTTAATAATGATGAAAAAATAAGTTATGAGTTATTCCATAAATCATATGGTTACGGGTCTAATGGTAAAGGTTTAGACCTTGTAGAAAAATATCTCTCAGAAAACAAAGAACTTGTAAGAGAAAAAGTAATTGAAGCAATCAATAATTTTGAATATTCAGAAACTGTTGCTAATGAAATTTGTAGTCAAGTAGAAGAAGTTGCAAGTAAATTTTACGATGCAGTATCACGATTAAATGATATGATAATTCCTAAATCAAAACAGCAAGACAATGAGAGAGATTAAGTTTAGAGGATACCCAATCCACAACAACCCCGAACTGCTGAAAGGAGGTGAGGAATGATGAAAATCACAATATCCGATTTGACTAATGACGATACAGTTATCTCTACGTGTGACCTATTTATTGAAAATGAGCATGGAACTATAGCCAATCTTAAGACAGATAAGAGCTACCTTAGACATGGCTTTGCTAAAAAAGTTATGACTACAGCAGTGAAAGTAGCGAATGGACTCAGGCTAAAGTCTATTTCACTTAGAGTGCTAAAAGGTTCTTTTATGCACGAGTGGTATATAAGGCTTGGATATAGAGTATTTGCTGAAGATGCAGAAGACGAACATTATGAATGGTTAAAAATGTATATATAATAAAGACAATAATGAAAAAGATAATGTTTAACGACAAGTACGGACATACTGCTTATGTGCTGTCTGGAAGAAAGACACAGATACGATGTAATTCATGTCGGTACAAGGTCGGCGAGGTGGTCGCCATTGCACAGAGTTACAAGGACGCTGGAGTTCGATTTGTGCAGGAAGAAGACAAAGAGTTCGGATGTTACGATTTCCCTGCCGAACAAACCAAAGGATGGAATAATAAGATGTTCGTCAAAGCCGACCTTATGCCCCACCACATACGCATAACATCCATGCGCCAAGAGCGGTTGCAGGATATATCCGATGGGGATTGTATAAAAGAGGGGATAATAAAATCAAAGCATTACGGAAAATTCGTATATGGGTATCATGTAATTATTGACGGAACAAGTTACACTTGTGCGCACTACACGCCCCGTGAAGCATATGGCGTATTGATAGACCGCATATCCGGCAAAGGCACATGGGAGAGCAACCCACAAGTGTTTGTGTACGACTTTGAATTAGTGGATTAGTTATGATTACCGCAGAACTACAACGTAAGATAGACGGCAGCATACGCTTGCTACGGACTATTCAGAAAGCGCACGAGGGAGAGCAGATAGAGATTGCCTACTCCGGCGGAAAGGACAGCGATGTCATTCTACAACTCGCCAAGGAGGCAGGGATAAACTACCATGCCATCTACAAGAACACCACCATTGACCCACCCGGCACACTTGCACACGTCCGGGCAATGGGCGTGGAGGTAATGCAGCCCAAGCGGTCGTTCATTGAGATAGTCAAGGCAAAAGGACTACCTAACCGCAAACACCGTTTCTGCTGTTCAGAACTCAAAGAGTACAAGGTACTTGATGTATGTGTTATGGGCATACGTAGAGAGGAGAGCAGCAAACGGGCACAGCGTTACAAAGAGCCAACGCAGTGCCGTTTTTACGGAAGTAAGAAAAACCATGTTGAAGCCGTTTATCCAATCCTTGATTGGACGCTGGAAGACGTGCAGGAGTTTATCCTTGACAGAGGTATCACGCTTGCACCGGTGTACTACGATGAGCAAGGGGACTTGCATATCGAAAGACGGCTGGGGTGTATCGGATGTCCGTTAGCAAAAAGAGGACGTCGGATTGAAGAATACAAGCAATATCCTACCTTGCTTCGTGCAACAATCAAGGCAGTGCGAGTGTTCAGAGAGAATCACCAGAACTCTGCCTGCATAACCAAACACGGCTATCGTAATGAATACGAGCAGATGGTTAGGGATATATTCTTCGACAACCAAGACAAATACAACATAGCCGTCAGCGGTGGTTTGTTCGGAGATTCCGAGCGTGTGGACTGCAAGGCTTTTCTCGAAAAATACTTTAATGTAAAACTATAAAAACAAACGATCATGAAAGTAAGAATTAAAAAGACGGGTGAGATAATGAACGCTGACCCAAATGCAACGGTCAGGCTGGAGTATTTAGATGACACATGCTGCAACATAGAGTTGCCATTGGACGAAATCGAGTTGATACCCGAAAGCGATGTACCACACAGCGAAATCGAACGCAGGAAACGTATTACCGAATTAGCAAAGATGATGTACGTCTCGTCTCCTTTTGAGAACGATGAATTTGATAAATGCCTCATACACGCAGAGGAAATTATCGAAAAAGAAGACCAATATATCAAGGAGGGAAAGATATGAAACGAGAAGAAGAAATCAGATTGAGAGCAGACGAATACGCTAAAGAGACATGGGCAACAGGAACGCCATATAGCGGATTCATTGCAGGTGTACTATGGGCAGACAGACACCCACAATGGATTAGTGTGGCAGACAGACTGCCGGAAGAAAACAAAAATGTATTGCTTTTCAGCAAAGAAACAGGTAACGTTATTGGTAAATACAATAACGGAGCGTTTTTTACAGAGATGAGCATACGCAGTAATGGCAACAAGGAGTTGGGTACATACGTTGAATTTTCGTACAAGGTAGTTAACTTTAACGTCACCCACTGGATTCCGTTGCCGGAGCCACCTCAAACAGAAGAATAGCAAAAGCCGGTTCGTAAGCCGGTAACATGGTGTTTATTTGATTCAAGCCGTCCTGCCGTTGTGAAACGTCAGACGGCACAACAGCCGGAACGTTACGATAACGGTTGCCGTAACAAAGTCGGATGGCAAAGCATGGTTCGACTCCATGCCGGCTGACAAAACAAATAAACAAACATAGGAGAAAAGAATATGAGCAAACAATCAGATTGCACCAACGGTTGCCCACCGGGTAAGGACGTCCGCACTTGCAACCGTTTCCCGAACCACTGCCCTCTCTGTGTCGTCCATTCAGGCAGAAAAGGAGGGATAGAGTTCAAACGAAGACAACAAGAATTAGAAATTTTTTAATAACAATGGAAACACCAACAATAACCCGTGGCACACTTAGCAATGACGAGATAAACGTGCTATCCGGCATGATGATAATCTTTATGCACGCAGCCGAAAGATGTGTCCGCCTAATGGAGCAGCACTACGAGGCAGAATACCGAGCAGGAGCAGACTACAAGCGTATCTGCAAGGCTCTTGGTAGAGCAAAAACCGATGAGATAGTCCGGCAACAGACGAAGAAGATTGTGCGAGGTGATGAGCGAAACAACATAGGGCGGCTCCTCAAACTCGCTGCCGACTTCGAGAACGCTATGGAGCGGCTGACGCTCTCCGGCATAAGAGCACACTCCGAAGACACAACCGATGTGCAAGCGTTCGACGCTATCATTCACGATGTGGACTACCTGTGCTACTTGTACGCCCTGATGGTCAACTGCAACGGCAAAGACGACGAAATCAAAATCACGTCTGCGCTCAAAGCACTTGCCAAAGGCGACCGAGTGAGCGACCGACTACTGAATATGTTTAACCAAAATATCAATGTATAGTTATGAAAAGGATTTACATTTCACTCCCGATAACCGGACACGAAGACACCTATGGGCAACGGCTTAAAGAGGCTTTTAAGTGGTGTAAGGAGAAATATCCACAAAGTTTTGTAGTAACTCCGAAAGATATTTCAGATAGGATAAATAATACACGAGTAGAAAAAGGACTGCCAAATCCATCATATGCTGATTATTTATCTGACGATTTACATTTTATAATGTGCTATGTAGATATAGTCGTTTTTTGCGATGGTTGGGAGAATAGTCGTGGATGCCGAATTGAGCACTTAGTAGCAAAAGAGTTCGGAAAAGAAATTATCTATAAAACAAATGACATATGAAACAAGAAGAACTTTCACAAGAAATCCGCACAGCACCGCCAAAGCGGCTGCACGAAACATACGAGGAAGTATGCGAGACCTACAAGCAACGGCTATTAGAGCAGTTCGATATTACACCCGACAACGCTTTTTGGATAGGCGGCATAGTAGGTGAACTGCTGGATGTAGATTGCTACTACACACTCAACATGTACGACATTGTACTGATTGTGGATAATGATATGACGTTTGACGATTTCGATGAGTGGTACGACCAATGGATTGATAATAATAATAGGCGTATCAATCTTCACTATTGGATTCTTGGAGCAAGACCCGAAATGTTTAATCAACCAACAAATATCAACCAATAAAAACTAATCATTATGGATTTACAAGTAAAATTAAATCGTTTCAAAGAAACAGACAACAAGATTAAACTTGTTTGTGAAACTTACATTATTAATGCTGACTCGTTTTCCTTTGCGGAAAAAATCGTAATGCGAGAAGTATCAAATTCAGCAATTGTCGGCAATGTTCCAGAAATCTTATCTATCAAGAAAGTAAAGATAGACGATATTAAACTCAATGAAGATTGTGATATTTTCTACCTTGCAAAAGTAAACATGCTTGTAATTGATGAGAACACAGGTAAAGAGAAGAAGTCACCAATCAAGTTACTTATACAAAGTACAAGCGTTGAGAATGCCAATAAGGTTGTTAATGACATGCTCAAATATTCGTCAAATGATTGGGTGATTGAGAGTATAAAAGAAACTCCTATCGTAGATTATTTATTACCTTTCTAAAGCAAACATTATTATGCCGAACTATTCAATTAAACTTGACTTGCTCAAACTGAAAGGGGCAAGCGTAATAGAATTAAAAGGTCGTACTGCGACAAAGAAATGCGTTGTAATACCAATAGAGGATAGCAATCTTTATCTCGGAGAGAAAGGCGTTTACCTTGATATTAGAGCAACAGAATTGCAAAATCCTCAATACGATGATACGTATTGCTTAAAGCAAAAACTATCGAAAGAGGCATATAATTTACTCACCGAAGACGAACAAAAGCAAATCCCTATCATCGGTGGAATGCGACCAATAGAACGAAAACGAAACACAATGAACGTAACAAGTTCTGTTGATGCGTCATCAAATAGTGACATACCATTCTAAAACTTATATTCATTATGAAACCACTTTACATTAAAATCAAAAAACTGGACGAGAAAGCAGTTATCCCACAGTACGCACACCCGACTGATGCAGGGTTAGACCTCGTAGCAACAAGCCGTACTACCGATGAGTTTGGAAACATTGTTTATGGAACAGGCATTGCAGTTGAGATACCGAAAGGACATGTAGGACTTATCTTTCCACGTAGTAGTATTTACAAAAATGGATTGACGCTCACAAACTCTGTCGGAGTTATTGATAGCGGTTATCGTGGTGAGATTATGGCTAAGTTTCAACCGACAACGAAAATGGTTAAATATGCCAAGCTGAAAGACCGCATAAAATCATTGTTATTTGGAACTTTTATAAAAAGACCAAGCCCTTTTATTTCTTTAGGACTTGTAAATGGAATGTGGTATGAAGTTGGTGACCGCATTGCTCAACTTATCATCATTCCTTACGAAAAAGTAACTTTCATCGAAACAGAAACTCTTTCAGATTCCGACAGAGGAACTGACGGCTATGGTAGCACTGGAAAATAAATAGCAACCACATATGGAAACTGACTATTTGAAAAATATAGATTGTTTGATAGGAATGAAAGCAATCCCCGATGATAGTATAGACCTTGTCTTGACAGACTGCCCATATACTATTGTCGGGGGCGGTTGCACGAAAGAGCAGATCGATGACTTTCGTGAATGTAGCGGAGTACTTGCTAAACGAAGCAAGCATATCAATCTTGGCGGAGTGCTTGACGATAGCGTAAAATATGTTCGGCAAGGGAAGATGTTTAAGCATAACGAGATTCAATTTTCCGAATGGTTGCCAGACGTGTATCGTGTGTTGAAACAGAATACTCACTGCTATATTATGGTAAACGCTCGCAACCTCAAAGACCTGCAAACAGAAGCGGAGAAAGTTGGATTTGTCTTTCAAAACTTACTCGTGTGGAAGAAAGGAAACGCTACTCCTAACAAGTATTACATGCAGCAGTTGGAGTTTATTCTTATGCTCCGCAAAGGTGCTGCCAAGAACATCAACGACATGGGAACTACCAACTGCCTATCAACTCCGAACATCATCGGAAAGAAAGTACACCCGACTGAGAAACCGATTGCGCTCATGGATATAATGATACGCAACAGCACCAACGAGGGAGATATTGTACTTGACCCGTTTGCCGGAAGTGGAAGTACCCTGCTCGCTGCCAAGATAGCCAACCGCAGGTATATCGGTTTCGAGATTGACCCGACCTATTACGAAATAGCAAACAAAATGCTCAACCAAATTCCAATACAAACAACATTATTCTAAAACATACAATTATGGTAAACTCAAACAAAGATGTAGTAAGAGAAAAATCTACTATTATGGAAACAGCCTTACTAAACGCTATGGCGTATGCAGCAATGACAGGAAACCAAAAAGATGAAATATCTGAGGGGCAAGCGTGGAAGACTTATGGCAAAGCGTGGGTAGTTGACCGTACAGAACGTGGTTGGATACATTTTATACGCAACGGGTGCAACGGAAAAAGTACAAAAGTTTACTCCCGTTTTGAGATTGAATGCCAAAAGAGGGCGGAAAAGCATATTTCCGAAGCCTATAAGTCGGCAGAAAAATCAATGAAACAATAACACAATTTTTTCAGTTCGATTTTTTATTGTACCTTTGCAGACAACAACAAAAGTGCCACAGACATTTCATGCAAAAATAGCAGATGTTTTGAAAATGTTTTACAAAAACAAGCAATAATTTGCATAACAAACTAATAATAAGTAGTAATACGCAACTATGGCAAATATCTTTTGTATATTAGCCATTTATTTATATAAGTTACTGTAAAATAATGCAAACATAATTAAATATGTATTTTATACACTATTTCCGTTGTAATTATACAAACTTTTTATGTATCTTTGCAACGGAAATGTTTTACTAATGTTTTATTATTGTTTTACAGAATATGGCTACCTTCAAACCGATTGTACTTCCGAGTAACAAAAAAAAAGACGGGACTTATAATGTAAAGATAAGGATTACGCACAAAAGACAAAGCAGATACCTGCCAACACCTTTTTATGTAACCCAATCGCAACTAACTCGTAGTTTTAAGTTGAAAGATGCTCTTGTAATAGAGCAAGTGGAATCTGAGATAAAACGAATGAGGGAGCGTGTATATAGAATCGGGTTTATAGCAGACTCGTTGGATTTAGACCAACTGATAATGAGAATTAACACAAATGAATCATCTGTGAGTTTCACCGATTATATGCAGCGCAAGATTGATGAGATTAGAGAAAAAGGCAGAAACAAAACAGCAGATTCATATCAAACAGCGTTAAGAGCATTGTTGTTATATAATGGATGCAATCCGCTTATGTTTGACCAAATGACAAAATCATATATTCTTAACTACTATAGAAACCTATTATCGAATCACGAAACAATTACTGCCAATAATTACATCACGGCTATCAAGACATTTTACAATATGGCTCGAAAGGAATTGAATGACGAGGAAGCCGATATCGTAATCGTCAAGTACCGTTGTTTTGATGCACTTGAGTTTGAAAAGTCTGATGAAACAAAACCAAGAGCCTTTGAAAGAGTAGAAGATATGCAAGCAGTAATTGACTGTGATTATTCCAATGTATGGATATATGATTTTTCAAAAGATATGTTTATTCTGTCATTTATTTGTTTGGGAATAAACCCTGTTGATTTGTTTTTTCTAAAAAAAGAAAACTATAAAGATGGCATTATCACATATCGGAGAAAGAAAATTGAGCGTAGAACAAGGGAAAAAAGCGAAATCAAAATACGTGTGCCTGAAGCAGGCAAAATAATCATAGACAAATACGATGGAGATGCAGAATTTCTAATAGATTTTCAAGGTCACATACGCAGTACAAATATTTGTCGATATATACATTACACATTTCAAAGATGCGGTATTGAAAATACTGACGATAAAAACGGAGTACACCGTTCACAATATGTATTCTATTCCGCAAGGCACTCAATGGCAACTTTTGCACGTAATATATGCAAGATAGACAAAGAAACCGTGCATGAGATGCTTAACCATACAACATCGAAAGAGTTTGCAATTACCGATGTGTATATTAGGCGAGACTATTTCCACCTATGGGAAGCCAACGATAAACTAATGGCTCTCTTTGATTGGAGTTTCTACCTAAAGCAAAAGAAAGTCCACAAATAAGAGGACTTTCCTTTGTGAGATTTACACCATTGTTACATGGAGTGGTTGCACCTGAGATGTACGCAAGTCTGTTATATGCCGTTCAATCCGTTTTGTCATATCTGCAATGATAGTTACATTGCTATTCATCTTTGTAACTGCACTTTGTATGGTCGCCATGTTTGAATTTGCATACCCACCACTTGCTGCTATGTATCCTTGCAAGATGCTTCGTATCAATACAAGTTCTCCGAGTTGGCTGTTGCTGACTGCTTCCAACCGACGAGCAGTATCTTCAGTAATACTCTTTATACCGCCCGATAAGTTAGCAGAATCGGAAGAAAAAGAATACAATCCTTGAAAATACTCATTAAGTTTTTCAATTGTATCTATCATTGTATCACCTGCAAGATTTGCCGTTTCCTCAAACTCTTTTGCTTTTTTGGGGTCATTGATGTTTTTAAGCAAATCAGCAAGATATTTTTTCGAATCTAAATGGTCTTGACCGTCAGAACCTACATACGTGTACTTGCTTTTCAGAGCCTCAGCACCAGTCCATTGTTCCAGTGCCTCTTTCATCAAAGGCTCAAGTATTGACATTCTCAGCATGTTCTCAATCACATCACCCATCATCTCCTTGACGGTTCCACGAAACGCCCTTGCAGCATTCTCCCCGTTTTGGAAAGCACTACGAATTGATGACGACATCGCATCAGCCCACTCCTCAGTAGAAGCGGTAAGTTCATCAACCAAATCTTTCATAGAGTTCAAAAACTCGTCCATTGCCTCCTGTTGTTTCTGTTTGAACTCTTTTACTTTATCTTCATCAGTGTTCTTTTTGTCTTCTTCTAACTGAGCCTGCTTTGCATAAGCACTCGCTTTAGATAAGTTCTGACCAACTGCGTCAATTTGCATTCCTAATTTATCGAAACCCGTTGCTCGTTCTGCGGCAGCATTGAGATTGGTAATTGCTGTTTCAAACTCTTCAATCTTCTTGTCAAGAGCGTCAATATCGTGTTGTAGAGACCTGTCGTGTTGTTGGAAAGCGGCCATAACAGCAGCAAATACTGCAATGAGAGCAACAATAACACCAAGAGCAATCGTAACTTCTGTACCTGCAATAGCCATCACAGCAGTGAATGCAATCACCATAGCAATTACAGCACCAATAGGAGCAATCAATGCTTCAAAATCTTCTGCAAAGTCACTCAAGAAAGAATCCATATCTTGCATCCACTCTGGGTTCTCTCCGTCATTCATTACATCGTGCGCTTTATTTACAGCATTCGACAATGATTTGAATGCATTGATAGTACTTACTACGGTTTCTGAAATAGTATTCAATGCAGACTGAGCCTCCTCAGCTGATGCTTTCATATCAGCCAAAGATTGTTTTTGAATATTAACCTTTGCATTTTCACCATTAGTGCCTATTTGATTCAGTTTCTCTTGCGATGCTGCCTGTTCTGCAATTAACTCATCTAACTGCTTTTGTATTCTGTCAATTTCTTCCTTGTTTTCTTGCGTTTGTGCTATTGCAAGGCTTGATTTTGCATCTTTAATCTTATTGCCTATACCGTTGTAGTTAGACAATTCATCATCATACATTCTTTTGGAAGTTCCTCCTGCGTTTTTGTATGATTTAAGCGCACTACCGAAAGAGCTAAGCACTCCAGAAGAAGAATTGAAATTCTGTACTTTCAATTCTAAGTCATTCAATTTGCGTTCCAATTCCTCTTTTAGAATTGGTGGTAAGTCCTTAATACTTTCAACGAAACGTCTCTTAATTTCATCGAAGTTAATCTTACCAAAGTTACCTTTTGCCAAAACATCAAATCGTTGGTCGTTGATGAATGTATCGAAGAATGTATTTGCATTCTCTTTTACTTCATCTACCATTTTTTTGATTGCGCTATAGTCGTATGCTCCATATTGTCTTGCAACATTCTCTTGCATAGTAAGTGACGATAATCCAACATTTGTCTTGCTTGTAAGGTTTGCAGCAAGGTCTTCCATAATGTTGCCTGTGTATTTTTCTCCAGATATGCTTTCAAGTTCACTAATAATAGTCGTCAAGTAGTTTTGCAACATGCTTTCCAGAGTCTTTCCTGTCTCTCCCAATGCTGGGTTAGCAGTAAAAGTATCTTGGTTCATCTTCATTTGCTCAGATACACGAGCAATAGCGGATTGTATTCCTGCAACGGATGTTAGTTCCGATGTTTCAATGGATAAAGGAATACTTGTACTACCAGCATTTTTCAAATGTTGATTATACAATCCAATCATTTCATTGATATTACCAAGTTGAATGATAGAATTTGGAAGAAACGCCTTTTGTTTAGAAGATTCTCCAGCAAAACTTCCTAAAGTACCTGCTGTTCCATTCTGCAACAATTTTCTGTAGAACTCAACTTGTTGGCTCGAACGTTGAAATGTCTTGGTTAAGTCTTGGATTTCCTTGTTCAAATCAAAAATCCATCCCTGTACATTGTCTTTCGCAAAGGTACTATCACCCCAACTCTCCAACGCTTTTGCTGCCGACAGGAATTGCTTGCGTTGCTTTGGTGCTTTGTTTGCGTATTCAGTCAGTGCTTGCGAAACTCTTTTTACTGCTTTCTCAAAGTCAATAACACCGTCCTCCATGCCACCATTCAGGAAAGCATCTTGTAGCATTTCGCCTATACTTTTACCGCCAATCTTTATACCATTGAAAGATTGATTATCAGTTGCACCATGAAAGAAGTCGCCAAACTTTTCAAACATTTTTTGGTCATTCTTCATATAAGCAACACCCAATGCGCTGCCTTGAGATTGTACGGCAGTCTTATAAGTTGTATATGCGTCTTTCAACCTATTGATAAACTCAGAAAGTTGCTCAGGCATGTTCTCAACACTACCACTACGAGTCTTTTTTGACAGGTCAATGTTATAGTAGTCAGCAGACGCCAATGTCCTAAGAGTTTCTATCTCTTTCTTTAGTTTATCAATATAATTCTTGTCCTTTCCGCCTTTGGTTATATATGTAGAAAGTTCTGCCTCTTTCTCATCATAATCTTTTTTCACTTGCTCACGCTTAGATTTATAATCAGGGTCGTTAGTAGCCAAATAATTTTGTGCAAAAGTTGCTATGCTCGAATTACCACGCCAATTTGTATTCGCTCCAATTCTATTGTTTATATCTTGCGCTCTACCACTTACCTCAGTAACATGGCTATTGAAAGCATTATTGACTAATTTGAGCCAATTCATCAACTCAGGGTTTCCTGAAAACGTCTGCCGGAACTCTTCAAAAAGTTTATTGATATTTGCTACGGTACTATTGTCAAATCCTGATATGCCGTCATTCAATGCGTTTCTTAAACCATCTGGCATTCTTGATTCTGACATTCCATATGAATAAAGCATTTCATCAAGAGTTTTCTTAAGCGCACTAACATATGCGCTTCCCTTTATTTGAGTTTGCTCTATATTGTCTTGGTCGCTTGTAAGATGTAATTTGTTAATATCAACTTCATCAAAATACTTTGTAGAAGTTACATAATCTGTTTTTTTCTCATAGCCTTTATATGTTTTAAGACTACTAATCTGTCCAGAGTTATTTCTATAAAAATCACGATAAAAAATATCTCCGAGTTCATTATTCTTGTTTCCTGATGGGAAGTACTTATTTATTTTGTTTTGGAAGATTTTCAAAAAGTCATCTTTTTCAAGAGACTCACCATTCAAAAACTCACTTACTGATTCTAATCGAATTTTATCAATAAGTCTTATTATATCATCCTCAGACGCATCACTTCCAAACATCTTCAAATAATCTTGTTGATACTTAGAATAATCAGTTTTTGAAGATGTTACACCAAGTTTGCTTGTATATGTATCAGTAAATGCTTTATTTACAGCGTCAGATACATTATACTTCCAATTACTAATAGTCGAAAAAGTTTCTTCTTTATTTTCTATATGCTCTTTTACCTTTTCTTTCTTTTGTTGTATAGCCTGATACTCATTGTATGCCTCTATAGCACCTTTTACTTGTTTTGCAATTTCAGAGAAAGAATCGGCAGTCATTCTTGCTGCTTGATCAGTGTTATTCAGAGCATTGATAATATCATTACCAATAAAATTTCCATAGTTTTGTGAAAGAGTATTTATAGCATCTGAATATGCCTTTGTGCCAAATTGGGCATCTTGCAACTTCCTTACAAGACTATCCAATCCACCTATCATTTTGCTATTCTCTTTTGCAAAACTCTTATCTATATTATTTAACTCTCTATTTAATTTCCTCGTTTCTTCTCCTGCATTTACAATCAAACCAACAATAGCACCAATAGCCATGCTAAATACACCACCAAGACCGCTGAAAATACCTCGTGCAGTTTTCAGTGTTGAAATAAATATCTTAGAAGATTTTATTAATTTATTGAAACTTAGAACAAATTTATTGATTGTTGATAATGAGAAAGCAATAGCAATTGCGATTGCTATCTGTTTTATATTTTTAACAACATTTTGCAATGCCTTTATTATTGACATAAATACTTTACTCGAACTACTTCCTATTTCATTCAGAGTAATAGCCCAATAGTCGGATAACTTTTGTATTTGCCCATACATTGTTTCCGATATACTTTCCTGCATTTTGTAGAACTCACCACCCTCAGACGTCATATTGGAAAGTATCTCATCAACCATTCCGAATGATACTTGTCTCTTTGAAATAAATTCAAAAACTTCACCTGTAGTAACAAGTTCTCCACGTAAATCAGTAAACTTTTTAGCAAGTTTTTCAACAAGAGGAATGCCAGCCTCTGTGAATTGTCTGAGTTCCTGACCACGAAGTACTGAAGCAGATTTTACCTGTCCATAAGCAAGAATAATACGGGACATATCAACACCAAGACCCGCAGATACATCAGCAAGTTTCTTTGTCGTATCAACCAAGTCTTTTGCAGGAATAGAGAATGCACTCAATTGCTTTGCATATCCAATCAAGTCCTTTGCTTGAAATGGTGAGTGGGTGGCAAAATCAGTTAATTCAGAGAGGACTTTATTCGCCATAGCAGCGGAACCAGTGATACCCTCTAATGCCACTCGTTGACGCTCAAAATATCCAGTAGTTTCCGCTACTTTCTTCCCGAAATTTATGACAGAATAAATACTGAAATATCTCATTGCAAGACTACCAAGAGTCCTCAATATGCTCGATTGTCGTCCATAAGTAGAATTTAATTCTTGCAGTTTTTGTTTCTGCTGTTGTAAAGATTGTAGTCTTGCACGATAGTTGTTTAATGTAGGATCAGTTGTATTATAACCATGTAACAAACGAAGATTTTTCTCTTTTGCTCTTATAAGTTGTTTAAGTGCAGAAATTTCTTTCTGTATTTCTTGTATATTACTACTTTTATTTGATTTCTTTACGCTTTGATAATTTTGCTCAGCACGAGTTAGGTCGTTAATGGATTGTTTAAGTCGTGCATTTTCACGATAATTACGTGCGTTCTCTAATAAACGAGAGCGAGATTGCGAGGCTTGCTTCGAGGCAAGTTTTTCTTGCTCTTGATAAAAACTGCGCATAGATGCAAGTTCTTTACTCGAAGATGCGCCAGTCACAACGTCATTAATTATTCTATCGTACTCTGCACGATTTTGCTGCGCTCTTTTATTACGCTCTCTAATGGCGTTTTCTTGCGCTTTCCTAACTTCATTTTCATACTTTGTCTGTTCCTGCGTAAATGCCATAAAACGCCTACGATATAGCACATCTTGTTCGGCATTAGGGTCTTTGCTATTTCGTATCTTATTTACCTCATTGGCTATTTTTGCTCTTTCTTTTCTATTCTTTGTTTCTCCGGCGAGATAGTTAGCACTTGCTAAATTAGACACATTTTGCATAACAGAAGCAAGTTTTGCATAACTATCTGCTTGCTTTTTAGAAAGACCAACACCTTGCTTTTGCAACTGATTAAAATACCGATATGCTTGTACAGCACTCGAAATATCATCCGCCTGTGTTCTTCTTGGTTTTCCGTCTTTTGTTTTATAAGTTATTCCGTCTGCCAATTTAAGCGAATCTTCTAATTTCTGTTTAAGTCGTTTAGAACCCTTAAATTTTACATTCTTATCATCAAGAACGAACTCTAAACCACCTTTTGTTAATACATCAAAGTTGTTAAACGCCTTTTTGAGACGGCTATCAAACTCTGATGTATTAAGACCAAGATTTACATATAAGTCATTTCGTGCCATAGTGTCGTAATTTATTGTTATTTATTTCCTTTGTTATGGTTTTATATAATAAAGAAACTGACTAATCTATTTTCTTTTCGTGAATCCTATCTACCAATTGAGGATTTATAATCTCACCACCAAAAAGTGACACACAAATCTTGCTATTCGGTGATTTGCTTTCTATTATCAGTCTGCTATTATCGTGCATAGAAACATACACAAAACCATTCCCGGAAACATTGATTTTGGCAATAGAATTGTGTCGTATAGTAACATCACATACACTATCTGTGTATATTCTGACATTACTATTTCCGTTGATTACAACATCTTTCTGATTGGTAGAAACTCCGTCTTCATTGATATAGATACCATATTGTTCAACCTTACCTTTGAAGTGTTGTTCAAGATATTCCAAAGACGGATAGTCGTGCTTAATACAGAAGTCTAATCCTCGTATGTATTTATCGCACAACTCACTGATAGTAGGTTCTCCCCACTCTTGCTGCCATTGCTTACATAAGCCTAAATCAACAGCCTGTTGTTTAAGTTCTTCTTGTATTGTCATAATTAGTTGATTTGCATACAAAAGTAACTTAAACAAAGCAAATTATACGAAAATATTTATCGTCAGTTATCGGCAGTCTTTGAGATATTCATTTATATTGTTCACAAACTCCTCGAACGTCCGACACACCACTCCTTTATATCCTTGTCGTTCCAAAGCGTCAAGCATGTAGTGTTGGTGTTCTGACACCCGTCCTGCTTTGCCGTTCTTCATCTCAATCCACAGCCCGTGCGATTGTCCTCGTGCGACTGCAAGGAACAAGTCCGGCGCACCTGCCACAACACCCTCTGCTTTCAGTTTGCGAGCGACACGAACGTCTCTCTGTCCGCCGTTGGGGATGGCTATCAGAAGATGGGCATACTCCCTGTACTGCATACGGAACCAATTCACGCATGCGGTCTGCAAGTCGTGCTCGCTCGAACTCGCCTTGCCTTTGTTTTGTGACTTAGGCTTGTTCTTTCCGTCCCATAGTGCGTGCAGTTCGTCAATCGTCATGGTCACTTCGTTATTATCCGTGATACCAACCTCAGCCACCACGTGCGTATCTTGCCCCAGTTCTTCCAAACCAATAGCGCAGCCGTTATCAGTATCAGAGCAAGAAGTGTCCAAAAGCCACGTGTGCAGTTCTTGTAGTAGTCCGGCACATAACGCACTGGCACTTGCGTCTCTTTGCTGTTTTCCTCCAAGTAGGCTATTCGTTCACGCAAACCACGTATGATTACAGCGAAACTATCCTCTTTGCAATCCACTTGCACATACATCGGTTGGTTGGTAGGTCTATTAGTTATTGCACGATTGGTGCTGTCAAGGCGTGCCTGCATAGTTGTAACCAACAACTCTAACCGCATGCGTTTCCCCTGCTCGGTGTTGAGGTTAGTCAAGTACACATTGCCGAGACTATCACAGCGGAACAGCATAGCAGCCGTTGCGCTATCTCCAGCAACCGTATAGGTGGTGTCGTAGCGTTCTGTTTCAACGATAGTCTGCTGATAGGTGCTGCTGTCTATGCGCTGCGCTTTGCAGCCGTGCAGCGCAAATAATGCGGTTGCACAAAGCAGGATAAGCGCAACCTCTATTGCGCTCTCTATTCTGTTGTTGGTCGGGTCGTTCATAATGTCCAAATTTAACTTGCCTGTAACTTGCTATGTCGCCTGTTTTACAAATCAACTATCTGTATATCAGTGTTGTTTAACTTGCTGAAATGACCAAGTTATGTCCAAAGCATTTTCGTAACCTCACGAAAATGGTCACTCCACCGTTATCCACATCTCCTCCTTACGGTTGTTGGCGGTAGTCAGTACCTGCATTAAGTCTCGCATTGTAGCCTTGCTGTCTGTTATCATAGCGGGCTGTGTGTTACGCCCTACGAGAATACAGCCCTCTGTGTCCTTTGCCGTGTTGCCTGCGTGGATACGTATGCCCTCAAAGTGTGGCACATCCAACAGCAACGGCAGAGGCTTTCCAAACCTCGGCGACCAATTCAATATTACTCTGTAACGCCCTGCCGGGATTGCCGTGCGTCCTTTGACTTTCTTCTCCGTCACAAGGTCTCGCACGACATCCTCGAGGGTGTCGCAAAAGTACTTACCATCAATGTACAAGTGTCCTATCGTGTAGGACGGCTTGCAGTATTTGCGTTTCAATGTCAGTTCCATATAGCGTGTTCAGTTATAACTATACAAAAAAAAGCGACCACTTGTATTGTGCGTGGAGGCGGAGTCGAACCGCCAACATACCGTTCTGCCGTTGAACTATCCACGCTTTCCCGTTTCGGGACGGGGATTATCAAGAGTGCCCCGTCCTTACTCAGGAATCAAAAATAAACAACAATGAAAGAGTTATCAGAACTTAACCCTTGTCTGCTGCATTTTGTCCGTCCGTTACTTTCAGCCAATTAGACAGCGTTCTGCGTGGCACGCCTTCTAATTCGGCAAGAGAGGTAATCGTTATATCTGTATTTTCCTCTTTCAAGGTGTAATACTTCTGTACCAACATATTGCGGAACGCTTCGGAGTATGTGCGCTTCGGACGTTTTTCTCTTGGTTCGTCCGGGGCAATTGCAGATGACACAGGACAGACAGAAAGGTTTTCAAGTGCTATCTCTATACCTGCCACGACCTCGTCAAGGTGCTTGTGTCTTTTTATCATATCATCTCGCTCCACCTTGCGTGTGCCGATTTCGCCTTCAAGGCGTGACTGCGTATGGTGTAACTCAATGATAGCGTCGTACAACTCGCTTCTGAACGCTCTGAGTGTTCTACCTTGCTTTGCAATGAAAGCGGTAACAAGTACTGCATAAGCGAGCAGCACCGCCAAAACAATAAGAATAAATGTTGTCATAATTGTATAATTTAGTTGGTTAGTGATTCTTCAGCATGTTCGCCGTCTAATAACAATCCTTTCTTTGTCAACTCCTGTTCTATATCGTCTATTGACGGCACATCTTCCGGAAGACGTCCAGACTCACACGGACGGCGAATGCAGTAGTTATGCTTGATGTAGTCCACGAAAAGCAGCGTGGAGTTGTACTTGTTGGTCGCCACACGCAATGCGTCCTCCAGCTTATGTATGGTGTCGTACAAGTCGTCCACCTGCTTGTTCTTCGATATGATATGATTACGTGCTTCCGTCAGTTGTTCTTGTAGCTTGTCCGACAATGCACGCCAACGGGAAAGCTCGTCGTTCTCCACATCACTCTCCGCTTTCATAGCTTCCGCCGCTTTCAAACGCTTTGTCTGCTGATAGAAAACGATACTCGCACCGCCTGCTCCTCCCAAAGCACCCAGCAATGCACATACGGACGATATAATCACATTCAGCCAATCCATTGTCGTATATATATATATTAAATGTCAATTTTTACTTTCTCTGGATAACCATCTAATTCGTCATATTCGTGAATTTCCCAAATATCAGTCAGTGATTCAACGGATGCAATATGAGACTGCCTTTGATTATAAATACGAGAAGCATAACACTCTAAGTCATTCAGTAAAGCAATAGCATCATCGTATGTCGTTATAGACTTACGCTCTCCAAACCACAACTCTACGGATTCATCTCCTGCACTATGCCTGCTCTCAATCATGTTACGAAGTGTAGAACGCTTACTATCGTCCCACCAATATGGCTCTTTGTTCACAAGGAAAGACTTTACATCTTTACTTCCGAAATAAGCGTTTATCCGAGCAATAGCAAGCCGCTTTTCTTTTGCAACGGCTTTCTGTTCTAATTCTTTCCATTGTTCTTCGGTTGGTTCGGTTTTGACTATCTCTTCCCAAGCCTCAGTAATACCGTCGGCAGTTTCACGAGGGAACAACCTCGCCCAATAGCGGTTCTTGCTTGTTTGTTTTAGTTTCTCGTAATTTACAATGCAAACGTTTAGTATCATAATTTTCTCTATATTTAGTTATTTGTTTATATTTGTTGCGCACCTTTAATACACTCATATTTCCTGTCAAGTAGGTGTACTTCTTTATTCTATCGCTCACCAAATTCCACATCTTCCACCTTATAGCATAGGTCTTATAATGTTTCAAATAGCCTGTATAAGAGTTGTAACTCTGTGCAAACTTCTCAATGTTATCCTCTATATACTTATCCGCTTTCTTGTTCCACCGAAGTATAAGCGATTGCATATTGCCGACCGTCCTATTGCCGATATACATTCTCCCTTGTTTTATCACCACTCCGACAAATCCGAACCCATTGTATATCGGTTGCAACTCCCATTTCTTCGGGTGTAACTCCAATCCCATTGCTTTCAGTTTTTCCCGTATCTGTGGTATGAGTGCTACCAATTCGTTTCTCGCACCAATCAACCTCAAATCGTCCACATACCTGCCGTATCTTCCGTTGCCTACCTTTCCAACGATAAACCTATCTATATTCGTTAGGTAGTAGTTGGCGTATATTTGGCTTGTAAGATTGCCTATCGCCATCCCTCTACTATCGTTACAAGTTAGCAGACTTTTATCTCTTGGCAGTGTGTCAAAGATTTTCAAGTTTCCTTTCAAAACACATTTATCTTGCGGTCGGTGTAGTGCCACTTGCTGTTAATATACCCGTCTTCCTATAAAACTATCAAAAGTTGCCCTATTGTTTCGTTATGGTTTACAAATAATCGCAGATTTTCCTCTCGCAGCGCAATAACGCCATCTATAGCGTCAATGAGTGTGAGTTGTTTTGTCGCAAGATTGACAACTTGCTGTGCAATGGTATGTTTCACATCACGGCTACAATTTATCATCACACGTATTAGCACTCTCAGCAATTCGAGTTGCTTTCGGTAAATCGGTAGGTCTTTCGCTGCCAACCGCTCTAATTCTTTATCTACTTTTGTTTTTGCCATATTTGTTTAGTTTTATTCATTTTTTCTTTGCCGTTCGCAGGAATGCTCACGGCTTTTAAGGATTGACCGCTCAGATACTGAAAGGTCTGAAGAGAGGTAAGGTAGTGGGCGAGGACGTCTTGGAGTTGCCGTTGTAGAACCCTCCAGTGCGCAAGGCAACCGCACACGCAGCAGAGCCCTGAGACGATGACCACCAACTACCGCTATTTATATTGACAATCTTATTATCGTAAAGCATTTGTATTGCGATAACGCTATTGCTTATTCTTCCCAATTGGTACAACTCACCGAAGGCAGGCAAATATCCACGGTAAGTGTTTTTCTTTGGATTTCCGTCTTCGTCAAGTATCGGATTACCGCTTTCATCAATCTGTGGTCGCTCTATTGTTTGTTGTCTGCAATAAGTAGCGGCAGGTGTAGTTACCGCTTTTCCGCTTGCTGTTAGACTTTCTCCAATGCGAATAATCTTGTCGGTATTGTTTACTCCGTCAAAGTCTTTGGAAGCCAACGCTAACGTATTTAAGTATGGTAGTTCGTTTTTGTTGAACTCAATGTTTTGCGAAGCCCATTGTTTAGATAATTTTTGATTGTAATATAATCCTTTCACAAAAAAAGAAGCGTTGTTTTCTTGAAGAGTTGAAGTGTTTATAAACAAGCCAAACGGAGTTGGCAATGTTTCTCCATTATCTTTCATTGATGATAGTGTGTCATAATCGTACATCTTCCAATCTTCATCAACGAGCATTACGTCGCTTGTAGGTGTTTCCATATAATAGCCAATACTAACACCTGTCGCCTGTGATGCTACACGTGTAATGTCTTTGTCGTATAGTTCAACAAATCCATCTTTGTGTGGGTTGTGGATAATATATGTATCTCCCCATTTTATAAGGTCGGAAAATACCGCTGTGTATGTTTCGTCAATAGTTGCAGTGAATGTAGTTTTAGCACCTGTTACGCCATCAAAAACGTCCATCGTAACAATAGTACCGACAAATTCTTTACGAAGTTCCTCTGTGTCTTCGAGTAGGTAATTATACGCTGTTACTCTAAATCTGACTTGCTCGTATGGATTTTCGGGGGTAGATATGCTACGATATGCAAGAGTAATTGTGTGTTGGTCGATCGACGCAGTGAATGTTGTTGATGGTATATTCACATATCCGTCCTGCGATGGCATTGTGATAGTATATTTATCACCCTTAGTAATTTCAAAAACAGCCTGCCCGTTTGTGTCAAGTAGTATATTGCTAAGAGATTCACCTGTTGTGTGATTATACACTCTAACTTGTATTCCTGTTAATACTAAATCTCCGCCTGTTTTAATAACATGTAGATATACGGTTTCTACAGGAGAAGTCTGCGGTACTTCTATTTGCTCCCATTTCCCCTCTGTGTATAACCATCTCATCACTTTACCATCTTTACCTATTTCATTCCACTCCAAACCATCATATGCCGGATATGCCAGTCGTTCAGACTGTGTACCGACCATAAGGTTTTGAGGTACATTGTTTATTTTGTTTTCCAAACTTTTGAGAGCGTTTGTAATAACCTTGTTTTGCACAGGATTTGTAGATACACTTGATAGTTCACTATCTACAGTTCCTCTGAAAGGTATAGTTACATCAACTGAAGTTTTCTGCATTTTTTGTATTTCTGCAACAGCTTTTTGAGGTCTATTTATTTCAACGGTAGCCATATAATCGTAAGTGTTTTTATTCAGTTGATAAAGAAGATGTAACGCACCGAGCGAAATTATCAAAGTGACGGAACATTGTATAAGTTCCGCCATCATACACATCGAGGTCGTATAACCCGACAGGCATAGTTTTGGTAGTTTCTTCGTCTATGTTGAAAAAGAAAGTATATGTTTCTTCGTTGTGTTCATTTCCTGTTTGAGTAATTTCCACAACGGTTTTAGTAGCCTTATTATGAAGATATGCTCGTATAGCAACGTTTTCGCTATCTTCTTTTGGTGCGACAACGTTCAACTCGAATACCGTTCCTTTATATATTGTTTCCATAATTAACAAAAATCTTTCAGCGACAAAGATAATATAAAACATTTGCTAATCACTGATTTAATTATCGTCAGTTATCGTCACATAAAGTATCATAGTATAATAAATTTCTATAATATATAATTTTATTATACGTTATTCGGAAAAAAACATGTATCTTTGCAGCCATAACAACCAAAACCAACTCGCTTATGAAACTCACAAAGACGTTAATCCTCATCGCTGCTCTTGCGCTCGGTGCTTGCAGCAGCCAAACGCTGACATTGGAGGAGGAAACTCCACAACATCAACCAGAAAACCCTGCTACATGGTCGCCGGTTGGAAAGTGGTATGTTTCGGAAAACACACAAGACGGGAATGGGTATTTTGGCGTTAGGGCGGTTTGGCACTTTATGACGGCAGATAGTATAGAGCGTTGGGAGACAGACGCTGATGATATATTTGACACCTCGCTATCTCCCTGCTATGAATGATTTGTTTACGAAATAAAGTACCCAAAATTGTACTATGATTTTGCCACTATTTTAGTTGGTCGTTCATCTTGGTTTGAATTTTCTGATACATGTAGTTTCGATTGGTCTGGATATAGAATGAAACTCCGGGATTAGCCTTTAACCATAACATAGGTTTCGGCTCCCGATGTCTTTGTATAAAGTTCACCATTGCTTAATTCAGTGCTACTTGCAGGTAGCCCCTCCATAATCACGCTCAACGCATCATCGGCACGAACATTGAAATTGCTTAACAAGTTTCGTATCTGCAACCCATCTGAAGCAATAACACATACACTTTTGGTTTCTCCAAAATGCAATGAATCAAACGATACTTCATAGTCTGCGCCTCCAATAGAAAAAGCATTATCAGCAACTATACTAAGCCTTCCGCTATTTACTGACGTAAATCTCGAAGAACAAGCCCAAACAGTATTGTAGCAATCAAGATATAACTGTTCGCCACTCGCAATTGCATCTGCAACAGTATCATCACAATTTGAAAGTTCATCAAAAGAAACAGATACATATCTTGTATTATTATTTAGATCTTGTATTGTAAATGATGTTTTTGTAACATCCGCTTCCCCGATGGGCAGATAAGAAGCAACACCGTTAGTAAATTGGAATATACAAATATTCTGTTTTGTAGCAACAAACGGAATCAATGTTTCAGTGTCATTCTCAAACCGTATGATTTTAAGGTCGTAATAAGAATTTTGCGGATTAGAGATATTACTATTACTGTAGGCACTTCCGTTCAATCTTTCAATTTCCAACCTTAGCGATTGTCCTCCCAAATATGGATATTTCATTAGTTCAACACGTCCACTATTTGTGGAACTTTGTTTTGTATATCCTTCTGAATAGAACGTATAGTAAGACGCTACTATTTCTTGAATCGGCTTTGTCGAAATTATTATATCCATGCCATTACTCTCAACACGGATAGTCTGATTATCCTCCATAACTTTGAAACAACCGATATTGCTTCCGTAACCTGTTTTGGTTAGCAACACAGGAAGTTTCAGTAAGCCTTTTAGAGCATTGAGTGCCTGCGTATAATTACCACCTCCCCACATCAGTACATTCTCGGGGTCATTGGTAGTACCTACCACACCGCTCATACCTGCCGTCACGTTGCCTTTCTCATCTTTGAGCATAAGGACGTTGGTCATCACCAAACCGCCTGCAACCTCCGTGCTGCCATTCTCTATGGCATCGGTGAGGTGCTTGGTGGCTGCCTGATAACCCGTAGCACGCTCGCCATCTTGTAGCATAATGCCTTTGAAATAATACTCTAATCCCTCTACTGGAGTGAAATCAAACACAAGACACTCGTTATCGACACGACCGCCTGCTTTGAAGAGCCGTTTGGCATTTTCGTAAGTAATGCCTACCAAGGCATATACACGTCTGTCGTTGCCGTTCACGGGAATAGGTTCGCCCCATTTGTAAACTCCGTCAATATTGTTCAGTCCGTAAGTGTAATACACATCCATATACGAGAAACTTGCAGTTGGATGCGTAGCACCCGATTTCAGAATAAGGCAAGAGAATTGTGCCCATTCAGACGCTTGCTGATAACTACCAACGTATGTTTTGCCTGATTCAACGGCTGAAAGAAGAAACGAATCGGTACTATAATACGGAATAGTACCAGTAGGGTCACCTCTGTCATACAGGTTCTCACCGCCGGACTGCCTGTCGGAATATGCTTCCAAATCTTCAAGCGCAGGAGACCAATCTGTTGCCTTGTTACCACGTTCTATCATCACGTTCTTCCAAGCAAACTCGCCTTGTGTCACGTTGGTAAAGGTAATGGAAACTACAATCTCCTCACCGGATTTGATAGTTTCTGAAAAGGTGAATATCGATTCCACATCACGTGATGAACCATTGTGCTTTATTATCAATACGCTTGTATCCGCCTGTAGTGTGATATTGAAACTGTATGTGCCGGGAGTTGATATAATCTCATTTATATAATTCTTGTAACCACTCTGACCATGATAATCATCTATCTTCAACTCCAATTGCGTTTTCGTGTCTGCTGTTATTTGTGTAAAACCATAATTTCCATCTTTTGTCATATTTACGACACGGGCTGTGGAATAGATTGCCAAGTTACTGCCACCTATCTTCAAATTTGTAGTAGCATTAAGAATTTCTTCTACAGAACTACCTCCATTTTTACCAATACGGAGTATTCCATTCTTAAATTCAAGTTGGTCACCCAGTTTGAAAGTGTTTCCGCTCAAATCGAAATAACTATTTCCATCAAACGTCATTATCTTTCCTGCATTTATGTTGTCACCATACACAAACACGTTGCCTCGTATTTCAGTCAAATCCCTATGGTCTCCACTGATAGTATTAATTATACCATAGTTGAAATACCAATAATTATCGTCTTCATCTACTTTATGCTGGATATTATCTATCACCCATTCTCCAATACTTCCATCATGAGAACATTTACAAGATATATAATACACTTCGTCATCAAGTTGCAGAGGTGTATTCATGGCAGCAATATGCCATGTTCCACCTTGTGCTCCCTCTGTATAGACATAATGTCTTAAAGTGTCTGCACCAATCTTAATTGACCATGTTCCATCTTCATTTGCTCCAAAGTCCATATTTCTGAAAGTACCGTTAAATACTTTTGTATTATCCAATGTGTAGTTCATTGAATTGGCACCGACTTGGAGCAACATTGTTTGCAGAAATACATCGTTAATAGTTCCGTCAGGGTCGAAGATATTATTTTTCAATGCCTCAAGTTCACGATAATGTCTCCTTGCTTGATTAGCGAGTTGTTCGTTTGTCTTTGTGTTCTTCTCACTGACAATAGATGTGTCCTTTATCATGTTAGACATGGCAGTCCAAGCAGTTGCTTTCTGACGTTCTTTTACAACAGCGGTAATCTCTTTGTTTACCTTACCGCTACTTCCATTTGATGTGGCTCTTGTTGTTCCACCACCAATAGAGTAATCGTTTCCTGCGTCGGACATACGTATAGTGAGGGAGTCTATTGTCAAATCTACATACTTTGCAAACTCTCCTGTATCATCTGTATTAGTTTGCTTTACAGAATAAAGATAGGCATACACATATATTGGATTCGTTGTAGTCTTAAATCCTGCGGCAATGTAATATGATTGTCTGTCATTGAAAGATGTAGGAGTTTCAAACTCAATTGTAATCCGAACCATTGAATCTATTGAAACAGGTGATTTTTCAATACTAACAATCTTAACCATTGGATAGTAATAACTTGCATTATCACCCAATCCATTTACAAGCGCAATAGGGTGCTCTGTATTCTCAATATCATTGATATAATTCGATTCATTAATTTCAACCATGTGTATTGAAATATCAAGAATAACGTTATAGTGTTTTCCCGATAGAATATCAAATGTATGTTTGAATGGCAAATACATTGGGATACCTTTTGTAGCACCAGTGAGAAGCATTTGAGCAGGTAGTCCGTTTGCGTAATTGCAAAGATAGACCTCCTCATTCTCTGTGTATATCCGCAAGTCTTCGTCAATGATACGCATAACTGCTCCCTCTCTCATTTGCAACCCGAAAGCAGGTATCTGCGCCATGCGTACCTTGTCGAAGTCTAATGTGTAGGAAACATCTCCATTGTCATTATCGTTAAGATACTTTTGTGCTTCACGCAATAGTCGTTGTTCAGCAGCAAGAATATATATATCTGGCATATAGATATTCAAGAATACAACATGGTCACCCTTATGTGGATTCAAAATGGTATTTGGCATCCATGAGCATTCATTATCCGTATTTCGTGTGCATATCAATCTCCAATAGGCACCGTTATCCAATGCCTCTTGTGCAATTTTTTTATCTACACCGACAAACCAATCATCGTTGAAAGTACCGTCTTGTCTATAAGCAGTCAGAATGCCATTTCCTTTGGCAGATACTTCGAAACTCAATCCAGCCATGTATCCGTCAAGGAAATTTAGTTGTAACTCTCCGTTTACAAGCCACTGCCATTGCCCTGAATATGCCCGTTCGCCTATCATAAAGCCGAAATCTCGCATATAGACAACAAATGTTTTTTGACCTGTTCTGTCATCTTTGTTAGCATCTGTATCTATAATAGTAACAGGCTCTACTGCTACGACTTCATTGATAAGAAGATTGTCGTTGTCTTCGCTTCCTCCGTTATATCCTTTATTGATGTGAGGATAGCAATATGCAGAATATCCCTCACGAGGGAAATATGTTTGATTATCATACGGAGCGTTATCGTCAAATATAAATACATCTGTCATCCAAAAATCGTCAGTATATTCTATCTGATGTAACTCAACCTCTGTTTTATATGCAACTTGTTCATCAGTATCAGTAGGCAACTTATCTATATTGGCAAACCATTCTTTTCTATCATGTTTGTTATCCAAATAGTCTTCATATCCGCTATCGTGAACGCAGAAACATGCTCCGGGTATGATTACTCCTGATGGCGTTTTCGGTAAGTGACCAAAGTCTGCCGCAGATTGCTCTCCTTGATTTGTATATAATACACACTTTACCACTTTTCCAGTAGCATGTACAAATACAGACAATTTATGTGGTGGATATGCTTCTGTTAATGTGGCTATACCATTTTCGTTGTATCCAACTTGGTAACATTGAATACGAGCTAATGGAATAGTTTGGTCTTCATTTTCACCATTGAGACCACTATTCTTCACCATTAATACATACCTGATACGTCTTATGTCACCATAAGTTACATATCGTAGAGTCGGGTATATCTCGTCGAAATTATGTGTCGCTTCACGGATACCATAACGCTCAATACCACGTACAGAATCAATCCAATCAGTCTTTCCGTCATTGTTAAAAGACGGCAACATCAATTTGCTTATATACCTGCCACTACGTAATCTATCAGAAGCATAGAAACGGTTAAGGTTTTGAGAAGAACCATAAGCATACAGACGTGTTATTGGTGATGTAGTACCTATACTCTTAGTAATAGTGAATATGTTACCATAGTTCGTATCTATCGGCAAATGCGATGTTTTGCCATACATGAAATTAAATGGTTCAGATTGTTGTATATTCGCTTTATCCACTCCGACGATATGAGGTCGTTTGTATCCTACATATATCATTCGTCCAACTATGTAGAAATCTGTATTTATTCCGTCTTCGTCAGAAAGTTTGCACAATGCGTCCCAAACAGAATTGCCGGAGAAATCAAACTGTACATCTTCAAGAGAGTCATTAATGTCTTCATCTACTGCTTCTGCTATCATATAATCCCAATGGTCTATACCTGCAACACCATCTGTACCGAAACGATCATCAAGTACATATTTGATACGCCTCATCAATGTATGCGCACCACCGAAGAAAGAAAACTCATCATATCCAGTATAGATAAAATTCTGCGCTGTTATTTCAGTTGCACTATTCTGTTGGAGAATATCCCTCATCTGAGTTACAGACAATTCAAATTGTGCAGGACTGAATGTGACTGTGTGTTCAAAGGCTTCCATATAAGAGCCTGAGCGTGCAATCTTCTTTATTGTCGGCAGAGTGTACAGATAAAACTCCTCTACTCCGTGTCCGCCAGACAAATCAGCCATATCAATCTTCAAATAGTCTCCTATCTTGAAGTCTATTACATAAGGGCTTTTGATTGTAGAAGTAATTGTTCGCTCACCCATATCTTTTCCGTTATAGGTTGCTTCTAATATCTCTAATACTACAATCTCTGTGATTGTGTTATTGTCCTTGATTTTGCGATATACTTTCATGTTACGAAACTTTAAGTGTTATATCTGTATCGGGGTCGTTTACTTTGAATTTTACGCTGAAAGAAACATAGTCTGTACCACGTCTCTTGAATGTTGGGTCGTCATCGCATTCAATCATATACACACCCTGTCTTCCAATACGTGTATATGTTTCATACATTTGTAACCACTTTCCCTCAATTTCCTTTAAGAACGCATTGATATTGACATTTGCCATATCATTATTTCCATAGTAGATAAATTCTATTTCTATCTCGTATGGTTCATGCACAATTTTGTCGGGGATAAACACATCATCACCCTCCTCGTCTTGCCATGTTTGAGAAACTATATTTTTTGGTTTAGGGCGCAATGTGAAAGGACTATGTTTAACCCATAGACCAAAGCGTTCCTTTGTATCAAAAGGAGAATTATATTCTATATCAGTAGAAAACGCTCCTGCTGTTTTGCTGACTGCTATTAATAATGGAAGATATAACATAGTTATTCAGTTTGTTGATTGTTGCTATTCGGAAACTTCTTTGTTAATTTGCGCTTTCAAACGCATCTCACGCTCCTTTTCTTCCCATATACGCTCCATTTCAAGTTCTTTGTCTTGGATATTGCGGTTCATCTCAATAGCACTTCTGATAGACATTGCTCCACAAGTTACAAGCGTTGAAATCTCTTGACTGTTATCTTCAAGTCCACCGATGAATGGGTCTTGATACGAGAATTTAATGCGCAATCTTGCAAGCCCTTTTCGAACCTTAGAGTTGTCAATGTAAATCAAGTTTCGCAAGATTGAAATGATAAGATGTATCTCACGATTAAACAACTCATTATAAATCTCTGCTCTGTTTGACCTTTTCATATATCCTGGTAATGCCATTCTTCTCATTGCCTCTCCAGATAACGTTCCCAATCCCATGATAGACTCGTAACTTAAATCAGGTGTATGTGTACCCTCTAAGATTGTTTGGCGCATTTCCTTTTTCTCATTTTCTACAGATGTACTTGCATCAGGAGGGGCAATGAACTTAAATACTGATTTCTCATCAGATACAACAACCGCTTTACCGACTTCTTTTCCATCAGCCAAACGCTTATCGGCAATATCTGGTGTCATAACCAAGTAAGGGTCACCAGTGTAGTCATTTGTGTCGCCACGTTTACTTGAAGTCCATTCGTCACGCTCAATACGCTCCTGCACTCCTTTCCACTCTTTGTCCTGGCTGTAATATATAACTGGTATTTTCTTTATAGAGTTTTCCTTTACATCTTTTACCCAACCTGAAGAAAGTTTAGTGCAATAATAAATCTGCTTGTTTGTATAAACATCCCAATGTTCCTCTACTTCAAAATCCATATTCATCATATTGTACCCTACAGCAAAAGCGACCATGTTCCCCCACCTGTCGAAAAGTGTGTATAGTTGCTTGTTGTCGCTATTGGATAAGATTTGGCACTTTACTTTTATGTTTCCGTCTTCATCTACAAAGTGCTCGTATAACTTTGCGCATTCTGTCTCCGCACCTGCGATACGTTTTGCTGTGCGTGTGCGCTCATTGAAATATATGCTATCAAGGAAATCAATGAAGATATTAAAATATGGTTTCAGTTCTTCTAACTCGCTTTTGTCATTGCTCAAAGAAAACAGCAAAGGATTACCGAGAAAGAAGAATACAGCAGTTTCATTGATTTGTTCCTGCCAGTTTCTTGGGAGTTTACACACTTGATAAGGGTCTTTACCGACACGGACTTTATCCAGTCTATTGTTAATCTCGTGTGATTCTGTGTTATACTCATTAATTGCTTCCAAAGCATCTTTTCTACGAGTTACAAACATCTTCTTAGCCTCATCAATCTTGTTTGCCATTAACAATTTGACAAGGCTTTTTTTCAAATCTATAGGAGTACTTGTATAGATTGTATTTGTCTCTTGATTTATTGTTTCAATTGTTTCCATAGTCATTATAATTTAGATTATCAATAGTAAGTTTATATGATATATTTGCAATACCATTAGATGTTAGAGTAATTTGTTGCTCGATTTCTATAGTATGATTTTTCAACTCGTCATAGGCAACCTTAGCATAGAAATCATCAATATCCAATAGGTTTTTCAATGTATTGATACCATAATTAACAGACGAGCGTTGAAACCCTGTTGTTTTAGCAATGTCTGAAATAGACAAATGTCTATTAAACATTATTGAAAACAAAGCATATTTGTAACACACAAGTTTATAATTGTGCGTACGCATTTTTAGTAATCTGATTAAGTCTATTGTTGTCATATATCTAAAAACTAAATCCTAATTCATTTTTGGAATATACTACCTTTTTGGTTCCTGTTCCCCTGTCTGATAATACACAATATCGAGCAGCGTCTATCAAGTGATTGAATTTGTCAATCGGCACATTTGTGTACTTATCGTGTCTATCTTTCTGCCACACATAATTCCTGAGTTCTTTTATCAAATCCGTGCTTTCTTTTGTAATATGGATATGATAGCCTTGCATCTTCTGTATTCCAACGACAACAGAACCTGCATATTTTTTTGTAGGATAGAGCATACTCATCCCTAAATCCTCTAACTCATCAATCAATCGAGGGTCTGCACTTTCACAATGCTTAGGTATATCGTTGTATTGTTTTAATCTGGATGCAATTTGGCTGCTCTTTAGACCTTTCTCATATAGCAACTCGTGCATATATAGGTGTTTCTCATTGCCACGTTTGTCAAATACGCATAATAAAGCCGCAGTCGGGTCATTCGTATATCCGAAGTCAATACCAATACGTTTATCTTTCCCCCATATAGGAAAATCTGTCATATCACATACGTCCCAAGTCTCTTTTGGAAATACCAATCCCTCTACAATAGCATATTGTCCCAATCCAAAGATTTGCCACCACGCAGGATTAGTATATTTCAATGAATTTATCTCTTCTCGAATTGCCTCTGTCAAGAAAGGATTGTCGTTGAATGTGCTTATGAAATGATATGTACGCCTATCTGCATTTATGCGGAATATCCAATGCTCCTCTGTAAATGACGGGTTGTAATCTATAAGAGTAAATCTTCTTGTACGACCACGTAATTGTTGAAATACACCCCATTCCAATTCGTTTGCCTCATTGCAAAATAGAACATCACGACTGGGTCCTCGAGCCTTTTGTTCGTCATCAAAAGCAGCAAACTCCATAACGCTGCCGTTATCGAACGTGTACACCATAGTAGTCTTATTCATATTAGACTGCTTGTAAATACACATATTCGCCATTATCTCTAAGAAATCACGGAAAACAGAACGCTTTAATACCGGCATTGATTGTCGTGCGACTGTTACTATTATCTTACTTGCCAAACATAATTGTATGAGAAAAATCATAATGTTGTAAGTCTTGCCGGAACGCATAGATCCCTGCAGGGAAATCAAGTCCTTTCCGTCTTGAAGCCCTTTGAGAATATTGTTATAAATATTCCCAATCGTTTTTATTTCGACAACATTATTCATCTTCGTTCATAATTGCTTCGTAGATGGCATTTACATCTTCTTCGCTGACTTCATTCTTAGCAGGCAATACATTATCATTTCTATTGTCAATTTCTTCTTGTACATCATCTATAACCTCAGCGTCAGCATCAATAGCAGTACGACCACATTTTTCCAAAACAGATTGAATAGCATTACTTCCGTCTCCACCAACTACATTTATCTGTACTGCTGTTGGTCTATCATTGTTTGATTTCTTTTCTGGAGCATAAAGACCAAGTAATTTGCGCTTTTCTTTACCAAGTTCACTAATTAAATTCATATATTTTACATCTCCTGCGGTAATATCTTCTTTCAAAATTGTTTCCGATTGGTCGAAATCCATCATATCAGAATTACTATTGCTATTGGTGCTGCGTGTTGTTTTCTCGCTTATTCCTTTTTTCGAGAACTCCCATGCTTTCCATAACTCTTTAATCTGCACATCAATACTTGCTATCTCTTGTTGTATTTGCTCATTCATTTCGGATGCCGTTTGTACTCTCCATAATCTGTGGATAAGTTTTTTCATCAACCTTACATCACTCATTATCCACTGCAATCCGTATTTCTCATTTACTATTGTGCAAATCTCATCATCATTAAATCCCTTGCATATCAAATCGGACATAAAGAAAGCGACAGCAGCCTTTCGCTCACTACCAAAAAGTTTGTTTATAGGCACATTACGCAGACGTTTGATGTATAAGTTCTGGTTTTCGGTAGTCCTGTTGTCAATTATACCAAGTGACTTGTTCGATATACGAACATGCGATAACTTCTTATTTTTCTTTTCTGTTTCCATATCGCCTGCAAATATACAACTAATTGAATATAATAAAATTGCACAACAAGTAATAAACTTATACGCAGTAATAATGAAATTATATAGTGTAAAATTTTATTATATGAAAAATTTATTCTAACTTTGCAGAGAGGTTCAAAAATACCTTGCAAAACTATGGAATTGAACAATATTTACCACTTTGATGCAGTATTCAGTCCGTTTTTCGACTTTTCATTAGATTTTTTGAAGTCAAATACGGACTTAGGAGATGTTTTTGAGGAATTTAATCCGAAAAAAGAAGAAAATGAACTTATTTATGCAAATTTTTACCAAAAAAATGGTGAAAACAAGATTTCTTTCAAGATAGACAGGTTCTTTTTCCATTTTAACATCTTATCCGGCAATTTAGATACACTGATAGGAGAATATAAAGTGGAATTTATGGGGAAAACTGGTAAAATTACCGTTACAAAATTACCTATGCAGCAAATCGGTGATATTATTAGTAGGCACATTTTTATTAATCCTTAATCCTGCTAATCCACATTTCTTGACAGCCTGCTGCATTTCTTTTGTCTTGTTGTAGGCTGCCTTTTGTATATCATCAGACCATTCTTCTTTCTCTTTACGATATTCGACACGTGGCATATCAGAAAGCATAATATCAATATAGGCACAAGATATGTTCTTATAACCCCAAAATGGTATTGTTATAAGACCACCAAATAGCACTAATGGTTCTCCGAGTGATGGAAACTTTTCTATGATTGCAGCTTGCTTGCCAATTCGAGTTCTTGACGGTATGCCTCTGCTTCTTTCTTCGTCATCATCGTCCACGTATTTGTCATAGTCATCAATAATGCCATAGCCAGATAATACTGCTGCTCCGTTGCTTTTTTTTTTGCTTCTGTTACGATGATAGTATAGTCATTACCATTCAAATACCAAAAATGGTATATTATACGCCATTTGAGCCACCAAAATAACTTCAATCCAAAGTAGTTATTGATAAGTATTGCAGCAATGCTCTTGGCGTAGAATTTACGAGTTTCTACATTGCCTTTCTGCACAGAAGCGATGTTTTCTTTGTTGATGAGTTTTTTGATGTTCTCATATTTCACAAACAATTCGTCAATCTTTGTTTGTGTGTCAGGACGCATCCAACCGATACGTACCTTTCTGCCGGAAGACAGGACAAGTTTACTAACCTTGTCATTCATTACGTCAACAAATTCTTTTTGTGCATCTATTGTTGCTTGCTTTGGTGCTCTCATATACTAAAATTATTAGTGGCGGAGGCAGGGATCGAACCTGCGACCTTTGGGATATGAACCCAACGAGATACCGCTTCTCTACTCCGCTATATAGAGTGGATTTAATCCACTCTAATTGATTATACTCCAGTCGTTTCAGTGTTAACGAGAGGATAGAACATGTCGTTTTTATCATTAGTAGGAGCAAGAACTTGACCATTCACACGAAGACCGAATACTTTGTCCTCTTTCGTAAACGAAATAGTTACGATTGAACGTGAGAAGATAATGATGTCTTCTGTTCGAGTCTTAATCAAGACACTTGCCTCAATCATTTTTCCGTCAAGGTTATAGCCATAACCCTCTTTGCCGTCCAAAGTCAGTTTCTTTGAACTTGGGTCAAGCCATTTAGCCATGTCGTCTGACATAAGAGACGGAATAATTGCCTCAAATGTGAAGTCTCCAGGATCAGATGTGATACCAATTGCTGGATCAAACTGGTCAACGTTGACTTTCTCCAAAGACGGAGCATCTTGAGAAATATTGACAGTTCCACGAAGAGTCAATACAGGGAACCAATCTTCCGAAGCAAGCAGTGTATCGTTAATTTCGGGTTCACCATTAGTGTGTTTCAAGAAGTACAATGCACGAATATCGGCAATCGCGCGACCTGTCTTTTTGTTTTCTGCTAAAGCCATAATAGTTTAGTTGTTTAAGTTATACAATAAAGTTTATTTAGGTAGTTTTATCAGCGAACACATCAAAAACATACCGATGTTCGTGATTACCAATATCATCTGAAAAGATGTCTTGATACTCAAGGTCAATAATGTGCATATCGTCCTTGTTGTAGTCAAATTGACTTCGAAATATTTCTGACATTGTTCCCAATGTTGTCATGTCTGCCACAAAATGTGCTTTGTCTCTACAGCCTATTGCGACTTGACAGACCCCATGAAAGAAACCACCCATGTCTTCTATTCCTCCATCAAAGGTAAACACTATATAACTACGTTTAGGTCGTTGTTTTGTCGTATCGTCGTATGGTTTTCTGTCCTGAAACACATCGCCGATTTGCAACCCAACAAGCCAATCGTATATATATTTCATTATTTCATTTTCAGTAGTCATATCTATCTTACTTTGAAACCTGCTTTTTTCAATTCTTGCAACACAGTTGTCCTTAATAATTCACCTGCTTCTTTTCTCATTGCAGTTGCTATCGGCAAACCACCTCGAAGAACATTATAGTGTTTATGTCTTCCTTTACCCATTTGTACAGATGCGGCATAAGGAGCAGTATTTCGTATTGTTATAAAGTTTTGAGCCCTTCCACGCATATAATTTGCACGTTTATGGGTTCTATTGCTTTTATACCCTCCAGTTTTTTCCCATTTCTTCAGATAACGTATTCGTTTAGTGTCATATTCTTTATAAGTTTCATATTTATGTGTTCCACTAACGGCGTTCTTATCGTAATCTGGATTTGCTCGTCTTGACCTTATCTCATGTCTTGGAGGATTTACAATTTTAACATATCTACCACCTCTTTTCCCAACTTTAACTACTCCTCTCTTTATTTTCCTTATTTCATCAGCATGTATCCTCTTCGATAATTTTCGTTGCCTATAAACTTCAGCAACATAAGCACTTTCAAGGTTTCCTGTATAATTGTTAAATTGTGCTTCTTGCGAGATGACACTATTGAGATATTTAGGCGCAATTTCCTCAATTGTTTTTGCAGAAGCCGCTTCTACAGCCAAATTAGCCATACGTAGAGTCCGTTTTATCTCATTACTCGGACTATTTCGTGGTGATGTAATTCTTCTTGGCATATCTTATCAAAGCATATCTTCTTCAACTTGGTTTTCTTTAATCACTTGGAAGAAGATGTAGCAGTTTCTGTCATATCTAACAAAGTCTTTGCAATATCCCATCAAATCCCAGTTGTATTTACTATCATTTTGATTGTATTTAATCAAAACCTTAAAGTTTTCACCAATAGTTATCATTCTTGGGTCTGGTATAGATACTGCAAAATCTGAATCCATAACCTTATTAGACCGAAAGCGTGACTGACCGTTAAGATAGCACCTACATCTTCCCGTATATACATCTTCATAAGTAGGTTCTTCATACGGATTGTTTGCATTATCCGATGGTTTTTGTATCAATATGGTATGTGGGTATCTATCCATTACCAAAATGGTGTAAAGTCGTGGCTAAGGTTTGTTTCTGCCGTTTCTTCCTCAATCCCATATTTCTTTTGGTAGCGTTTAATCAAGTCTTTAATAAGACTTATATCATACTTTTGTTTGCTACCGTTATCGCTTTCCTCAGTGAGAGTAATAACATGCCAAAGTGCGTCTATTACGGCAGTATATAGAGCCTTTTCATCAATTTCAATTTCATAATCGTCAGAGGCTTCCAAACCCTGCTGTAAAAGCAGGATTTGGCATGTGTCCTCTGCGAGTTCGTATGGACGCATCAATGCTCTTAATGCTTCGATGTTTGTCATTGTTACTTCGTTGTATCAAGAACAAAGATATTGTCGATAGTGTCCATACTTGGAGCGGCAGTAACTGAGGCTTTTGTGATTTCACAATAGTCGGAGTTATCCTTTTCGCCAAGCGTGTATTTGCGTACTTCAATACGACCGAACTTAGTGTATTCAACACCGTCCGATTTCATACCGAGTTCAGCATCGCTCAATCGTGTTTCAATGGTACCAATATGGTCTTCCGGCAAGAATACCAAACTACCAGCCTTAAACGGAGTGTAGCGCTTGAATGCATCTCCGTCTTGTACCATCATATCACGATTGACAACCTCAAACTTAGGATAGCCGTTAGCAACCAACCAAGTATTGAGTTGCATAAGCGAGAGAGGAGTGTTAGGAGTAAAAATACTATTAACATATCCTTTCATTGCTTTACTACGCAATATGATGTTGAGTGTCTTTTGATCGATGAGGATAGTCGAGAAGTTGCCGTAAGATGACAATTTCTTTACTTCATCAATTTCCTGCAATGGGTCGATTGTATCAATATTGGCATCTACCCACTGATTGCCTGTACCAACAGTACCAACATTACCTGTAGGCATACCGAAGTTGATAGTCTTTCCGATGAAAGGAGATTGAGGGTCATTGTCTTTGGAGAATGTGAACTTACCGCCATTGGAAAGTGCTTCCAAGATGATAAGGTCAAGACGAGCACGTACGCCCTGTACTGCTTGACGAGTGATGTCAAACAACTTGTCTGTTACGTACTTTACAGTCTGTTGCTCTGCGTTACCCTCAGCCAATTTGACCATAAGCATCATCTCACGGATTTCGTCTGCTTCGAGACGATACGCATGAGCGTGAGTGAACATACTCTGTGGAACAGAAGTGAAACCTTGTTGTCCACGAAGTGGTTCAGCAGACTTTCCATCAATGGTTGATGCTGCGATTTCGAGGTGCATTTTACCAAGAATGGTATTAAAATCACTTACCATATGAGGTATTGCACCGGTGGTAAAGTGTTTATCATACCACGTCTTGCCAAAGATTTCTACATCTTTCTTGCTTGCTTCCTCGATACGGAATTTTACCCGACGAGAAGCCTCTTGATAAATTTTATTTTGAAACAAATCCATAGTCTATCCTCCTTTATTGAATAGTGAATAAAATGGTTGGGCAGCCTACGAGCAGTTTCGTCCCTGGGAACGTAGTATCGTTGATAAACTCCTTAGGGTAGTGAACAACGTTCTGCAATACGATAACGCTGTGTGTAGCAGCAATCGTAGTAGTACCTGTAACGGTAGTGGATTTGCTTGAAGCAACACGGTTTGGGAGCAAACTTGCTTTTACAGTTTCACCGTCTTGTGTTGCACCAATCAAAACATTACCAGCAGCAATATCATTATTGGCTGCACTCAACACGATTTGATTTTCTGTTGCCGTTTTCACAGTAAGCAATGTAGGAGTTGCTACTCCTGAAATCATTACTTTATCACCGTCCTTGATGATATGACCGGGTTTGACTTCCAATGTCTTCTTGTCTGCACCGACAGCAGTAACATAAGCATACTTGCATACTTCTGCTGTCTTATCGACTTCATTGCAGAAGAGAGGTGCACCCTGAGGAATAACATCGCCATCTGCAACATTGGTAAGACGATAACCCATTACATCTCGTTTAGCCGGCTCAATCCAAAAAGCATTCATTCGGTCAAAAGTACCCGATATCGCTTTATTTTGATTAGGGAAAATTGCCATAATTAAATGTAGTTAATTGGTTATACTTATTCTTTTACCTCATTGGCTTTAACCCATTCTTCGGCTTCTTTGCGTGCTGCTTCTTCTTCGGAAATATACTTACCACCACTCTCTCCCTCAAAACGGGCACCCATGTTGATAAATATCTTCTTCGTAGCGCCAAGAGAGTCACGTATTGCAGTTTCGTCCATGTCGGGGGACAGTTTAGCCTTTGCTAACTCCAGCATGTCGCCTGCTAAGTCCATCTCTTTCGCAATTTTTGCCACTTTCTCATCAAAACTTTGTTTCTTACTACTACCCTCAAGTTCATTTACACGACCTGCAAGGGTCTCAATAAGTTGATTTTGTTTCTCGATGAGTTTCTTCAAGTCAGAATCACCATCTGTCGGTTCATCTTTCTTGGGGTCGTTATCACCCTTGTTGCCACCGTCATTGCCTTTCTTGCTGGACGCTCTCTTGTCACCAAAGGCTTGTATAGCCTTGAGGAAATCGTTCTCACCTTTTACGGCTTCTTCGATTTGAGACTCCTCTGTGACCGTCTTAGAAAGAACATCAGCCCGAAATTCAAGAATATTCTTCGGTAACCCTAAGTTTGAATAGGCTTGGGTCAGCCTTTCGAGAATTTTTTCTTTCATATTATAAATTTTTACTGATTTTGTTGATTGATTAACAATCCGCCACAAAAGTACAATAAAGACATGTAAATGATAGAATAAAGTTATCGTCACTTATCGTCAAATAATTATATCGCAAGAAATCCTATATAGTAAATTTCACAAAATTTTACCAAAAAAATTTCAAAATAGGAAATTTAGTATTCAAAAATACCCCACCCGGTATGTAAAATCCTATTGAGGCTTTTAGGCAAAATACGAAAATTATAGATGCGATGCCCCCCTAATCGGCACTCGTGGCGTTTTTGAGGTGTTGCTGGGGGTGCGTTTGTTTTTTCTGTATTTTTTGCGCATTGAAAATCAACCAGTTACAAAAAAAATGCAAAAAAAGTTTGTTTTTTTTCATGTAGCTCAAAATGTGCACTTTCGGCTTGCAGTAATTTTGCAGCGAAATCAAAAACAACGGAGGCGCATCGAAACCGCCTCCATAATATAAACCAATTAACAACGGAGCAGCGCACGCCTAAAAGTGGCGCAAGGTTATGAAAGCAACAAACAAACAAACAACAAGCAAAGCAACTAATTACATCAACGCATGCAAGACTATCAAGGCAAACTTGCAAAGCATCTCTGCATTATGGAAACGTCTTCACGACAAAGAAATAAGCGGTACTATTGCGCTCGCAATTCCAGTGATAGACGATGCCAAGGCGTTTGCAAATTTCGTGGAATACATGAAACACAGGCATAAGCTTGAGGGCAAACAGAATCCTAATCGCGGTTGGTCTGAGTGGTACGCAGCACAATGGGCTATATGTGTAATCAAGCGAGCATCAATCGACAAGGATTGCAAACAACACGATGCTGCGTGCAAGTTCTTGCGTGAGGCAAAGTTAGCCAAACAAGCGGGCGATGCTGAGGCAAAGGCCGCAGGACTCAAACAATGATTTCCACAACGGGAGGCGGGGTTGATTCCCCCTCCTCCTGACAAGCCGCCTCGAGAGGCGTTTCGAGGCACAATATAGCAAACATATAATCAACCGTAGTTTGCTGCGGGGTGTTAGGTTGAAGGGCGCAACGCCCGATGCTCAATAGAGGCGCAATGCCTCGCAAATCGATGTAGTTGAGTGTCAACAAACAGCCAACCAACCCAAACGGGATGCTCTTTGAGATGATGTGATGTGTATTTGCAGCGGACGCCTCCACTATACACATGACAAAATCGGTATTTAAATAGACCGCAAAAAGCGTGCGGATGTGTTTTAGTAACATACGCAACGGGAGGGACTCTATAAACGGGAGGCACTGGATGCCTCGTGGCAAAGGTGGTACTTTGCAAGGATATAGAGTGAGTACCAAAGGACAACAAACGCAAATAGCATTGCATTGTTGTAAGCGTCGAAAGCGCACGTACTGTAATTGATTTTGCAGCGGTAAGAGAGAGGACGACGTGGACTCGTGAACAATAGCAAGCGAGCGAGTCCGTCGGGTTGGTTCCGTTGGTGCAATCGTAGGCAAACAACGGCTGCGTCCGTGAATGGCACGGATGTACGATACCAGCACAATACACTGGGTGAATAATAGTAGCACTTTGTATTGTAATAAATAAACAAACTATATCCCGAATCGTTGCGCCCTTGTAGGCGAATCCTTGTGGTGTAGGTGTGAAAATCAGACCATCAACGAACAACGGATATACAATGACACCACGACACAACGAACGAACAAGCCGAACAACTCCACTGATGATGTATGCAAAGGCGAACAATTTACAGCGAACAATCTGAACAATTTCGCACAATTTGTTCCGCCTTTATTGTTTGGCTTGCAGTGAGTTGCGAATGATATGTAAAGTACTTTTGCCGACAATTTTAACGAATTGCAAGTCCTTTTGGTGCAGGTAAACCAAGCGAAAATGCTTTATATTTTGGGTATAATCTATTGATTTAGATTGTACTCCTCCAAAAGATAAAAATAAATAATAACTTAAACTATTAAATATAACAAATCTAACAAATAGTGTAAGTTAATAATAATAATCATCTCTATAATATAATCATCTCTATATCTCTCTATATAATCAGCAATATAGATAAATATCTATAGCCTATAATCTTAATATATGAGTTTATAGATAAAAAAAAGAGAAAGAATATATAAGAAAGAGAAAATATACAACAATTATGAGAACAACCACGAACCGAAAGGAAATCATCGCAAAAGTGCAGGAAACTATCCTTGAATACTTTGACGGCAGCAAGGAGGAATTTGCCGAACAAGTTGAGTACCTGCTAAACCAACACCCCGATTGCCCGACCTTGTACCATACAATCCTGTATATGGTGCAAGGCGGAATGTTTGCCTGCTATTCTTCAACGGCTGAAAGAGAGATGGCAGCGTGGGGACTTAACCCCGAACGATACAGTGACGACAAGAATTGGCAAACCTATTGCCACCTTATCGCCCGTGACGGTGAAAGATTTTATAACAAGATAAAAAAGCAAGCAATATGAGTTACTACACACTTGAAGTGGTGGAAGGTTTGATAAACCACTACATCGAAAATGGCGGTGAATGCACCGAAATAAGAGAGGGCGTGCTTGGATATGGCACACTTCTACTGACGGCTGACGGCAAAAAGTCAGTAATCATCAACGAAGTGTACCTGAACGAATGGAGCAGCGCACACACAATACGAATGTACAACAAACTGCCAAAGAAATACGAAAAATATGTTTCATAACTAAATATCAATCATTATGAAAATCATCACAGAACAATCGCTCAAAGACTTTCAGTTTTGGAGCGGTGCGAAAAACAGAGCAGCCATGCTGACGGACGAACAATTTGAACGACTGGAACCAATTCTCGAAGACTTGTATCCGGACGGAATGGACGAAACAAATCTGAACGACTTGATGTGGTTTGATTTTGACATCGTCAAGGAATGGCTCGGAATAAAAACAGAGGAGGACTAAACTATGACTGACAAACAACGAACAAAACTACTGATGGAGGAACTAAAAAAGTTCTTCCCTCAATACAATAACAACGGCATGTTTAACCAACAAACAAACGGACAGGCGAGCCGGAAAGTAACCTAACCAAATGAAACGGAAAAAGATTTCAATCTATGATTTCCAGTTTGTTAAAACTGGGTACGGTCGTTATAGTGTGGCGTACCAAAGTCCTGTAACACTTAAAATATGGGTTAATGAGACTACCGATATGTGTCTAATTGACGCCACGAAGAACGAAGATGAGCCAAAGGTTAAAGACCTTGAAAGACTTAAACGTCTTTGCAAGGAGGGGAAGATTAACAAAGAAATAAGATGGTGCTTATAACGAAAGCAATGGACAACAATCAAATCTTATCCGCAGCGAGGAACAAGGTTTCTCGGCTGCTCAAAACTCCCGAAATGGGTGTCGGTTTCTTCAACGACTGCCGATATATGATAGAGTGCGGAGAAACAAACGCATACTATGGCTATGAGGTTGATATGCTACTGACCAACCGAACGGCAATGGACTATCTCACCGCTGCCGAAGCCACCGGAACAACCGATGAGATAACGCAGTTCATACGACTGCTCGGAAGAATAGGCAGAGCGAACAACTCGGAAGACCCCGACTATATCGAGGAGAAATGGAATGCGCTCAATGAATGGGCGAATAACTAATGCAACAAGTGAAACATCATCGTAGAATTTTAATATACATGAAAACAAGCGCAAAGGTAACAATCATCTTGACGATTGTATTTGTATCAGCACTCGCTGCAATGTGGGTGCCACAAGGAATAGCAGACCACTATGAATGGTGGCAGTACCTGCTTAGTTCCGTAGAGTTCGTTCTTATCCCGGCAAGTATGGCTTGGTTCCTCTATCTACAATACGAGGAAATAGAACAAGACAAGAAAAATAAACACTGAATACTATGCCGTATAAATCAGAGAGAATACCTATTGCAGGTACAGAGTATGACCGCCGTAGAAAACTTACGGACGAGCAGAAAGAAACCATCAGAAAACTACGGAAAGAAGATGACATGTCTTTCCGGCAACTCGCAACGATGTTCGGAGTAAGCAAACGACTTGTAATGTATGTTTGTGACCCCGACAAATACGAGATTGCAAAGGAGCAACGCCGGCAGCGTTGGAAAGACGGACGGTACAGACAATCGAAAGCCGAACACGCTGCCACGATAAGAAGATACAGACAACACAAACAACATGTGTATCTGCTGAAACAACTATTCTATGAACAAAAATAATAACAACACTATGGAACGAATTAAACTGACAGACCGCATCATCATTGAGATGCGCAATGAAAAAAATGTCCCAATGGACGAGTATGAGATACAGCAGACGCTCTGCACTATCGGCGAGAAAATACGTGACGGATATTCCGGAGGAATAAAAGACACCTACATCCACGAGGTACAATGGGAGCACGAAACAGAACGCTTTGGAGGCTTACGCAAAGGAGTAGTCAGAATGGAAATAATGGAGGAAATAACCCAACTGCTCAACGACTACGATGAAGCAGTCGAACAATCGAACGAACTATCACTCGACGACACCATTGCTTTCCGTGACGATGCAATCTATTTATTAACCAGAATAATAGAGGAACAAATATGACACAGGAACAATTAAAATCTTGGGAACAAATCAAAAAGGAATACAAACATTCATTGCTTGTGTTCCCTTGTGGCGACTTCTATGAATTATATCACGAAGACGCCGACGAAGCAGGCAGAATACTGAATGTTACAGTTACAAGACAACAAAACGGAACGCATATTTGCAGTTTCCCGTTTCATGCACTTGATATGTACCTGCCAAGACTTGTACGGGCTGGATGGAAAGTGTCTGTGTTGGATGGACTACAGCCACACATACCTACAACACGTCAAACTCAAAACAACAATACAACTATGACACGCTACCAAGCACTCAGCAAACAAGAGAAGCAGGGATACGACAAAGGAGTATCCGACTGCCTCAATATCATGTCCGAGTTGTCGGACAAGTACGAAAACAACGAAGCGGCACAAGCAATGTACTGCGATTTCCTCAACCGGGTACGCAAACTTAAATAATAGTTATAACTATGAGAACAACTAAGGATATTGTATGCGAAACCTTGTGTCTCTACAATGATACAAGCAAATATATTGACAAACTTTGTAAGAATTTTGAAATCACCCTAAACGATTCTGACGTGTACAAGGCTTTATCATCGTGCGGAAATGATTACAGTGACTTTGGCAATTCTCTTATTAATGTCTGTTTCTTTTTGATTATAGACAAGGCAGTGCAGGAATATCCGGAATACGCAAATGACTTACCCGACTTGTTCGATACATACCCGGACGATTACGCAAGCAACATTGTTTTCAACAAGGAAACAGTCCACACATGGAAAGAATTGCAGGAGGAAATTGAGGCATGGAAAGAACTACAACAGCACATGTAATTATTAACATAAAAGGATGATTTGAATATTTCAGAGAATTACTATGGCACAGATAATCGGACGATGTCCGCATTGCGGAAACATCATACACAGAGAAACAGAACAAGGCTTGAAAGACAAGTACATCGGAGTATGCCACACATGCGATGAGTACTTCTATACATTCGAGATTGAAAACTTTGTCGGAGTGGAATATGTACCCGACTGGAAATGCGCAAGCGAAGAAACAACAAAATAAATTTACAGCAAAATGCAAACATTTATATTGGAGATAAACCCACACTTGGCGCATACAAACAATAGTATGTATGACTTCTATCGAACAAGTTACAGAAACCCAAAAACGATACTTAACAAAATACCCAATCTGTTGCAGGAGGCAAAGAAATATGGCAAATTATATAGCAACTATTTTATCGATGGGGCTACATATGCTATCCGCTACGAACCTATCGGCACTGATATAGATGGGTACACTAACGGTCAAATCGTCTATCAAGGAATGCTGAAAGAATTTGAAAACAACTAACTAAAACAACTTACAACTATGCCAAATTGGTGCGATACAACTTACACCGTAACAGGTGAGAAAGAAAAGGTCAAACAACTCTACGACCTGATAACGAAACTCAACAAACAGCCAGGAGATTTATGGATGGGCGACATCTCGAATGCGCTCGGCGGTACTGAAGACGATACGGCTCGTGGGTGGCTCTACGAAATGGACGAACAACTATCACCCGACGAAACGATGTTCCACATAGCGTTCCAAACTGCGTGGGGAGAGCCGTCTAACTGGCGTGAGTTCGTTCAGCAGGCAGCCGATGTAACAATCTACTACATGGCAACGGAGCCGGGAGGTGGTGTCTATCTTACCAACGACCCCGATATAGAGGGCAAGTGGTTGGTTGAGGAAAACGACCCATACTTCGATGACCCTGTGCCGGAAGACGATGTGATTGAGTATATCAACCGACAATACAAGCAGTACTGCAAGACTATCCAAGACTGCATTGACTTCGCTAAAAGGTTCAACAACAAAGAGGCATACAAATTCCTCTACATCAACCAATACACTAATGGAGAGTAATTATGAAAAACGATGAACTTATCCGCAAGTTCCTGATGAAACAATCGGGAATTGGCAACAATCTTTTCAGCAACGGAAACAAACTTGTTTCATACACCACCTGCATTGCCCAATATGACGACAGAGGGGTGCTTCATATCAACACGACAGAGTACACTCACTCATCAAACGAACATCTGCAAATGTTGCTCAATGAATGCAGTGGGATGTACTATGTGGAGGAAAAAGGTGTGAAAGCATGGACTTCCGATATATGCAATCGGAAACGAGATGTGTATATCGTAGTGGTTGAGTCCATGAAAGACTACCACAAGAACATCAACATTGATTTGGCGACTACTCTGAAAGAAGCAAAGCAACAACTGCTATCGTACTTTGCAAACGAGCATAGTAATGGTGCCGAAATCACATATCACGCAATCTACTCGAAAGAGATTAAGTTAAACTAAAAAACCAAAAACAAATGGAAACAACTATCGTTAAACAACAGACAAGCATTCTGGACGATGCGTCCAAACAACTTCAAGCACTTATTGACTGTTTGAACAAGAAACGAAACAGGAATCTCTACGAACCAGTATTTTCAAAAATCACCTTTGAAACCGATAGCCCTGCGCTATTGGTGTCATTGGGCAAATTACTGAAAGGAAAAGTGAAATTTGACAAAAAGACATCCTGCATTGAGATTGAGCAGATGTTTACAAGAGAGCAATACGAAAAAGTAATTGTTCCGATTTGCGCTGCGTTCAATATCACGAACATTCCGCACGGACGAATCATCTTGGGCAGGGTGAAATGATTGAGATGAGTATTGCAGTATATTGAACAATTTGAAATGAGGTGCATTTTGTAGCCCGTGTACTGCATTCTCAATCAAAAACAATAAAATATACATCGAAAGCACAATCGTCAATACAAGCGAAGAAAAACAGCCACTATGAGTTACGAAAGAGAGTTTGAAAACGCTATCATCGGTATGTGCGGAATACACCCGACATTTAACTTGCGATTTTCCGTATTTTCGCAAGAGATAAGATTTGACTACGATAACGGTATAATCGTTGCTCCAATCACCGAAAGGCAACCGATTTTAGGATATTTTAAGCGAAACGAATTTATGATTAACGAGGTTATCAAATGGTGCTACAATGTATCAAGTATTTACTGAGTAATTTTTCTATAATTAAAAATTGTCGTACCTTTGTGGCGACATAAAAACCAAACAATATGAAAACAACATTTTCCAAACGCTACGCAATAGCGAAGTACAGAGTTGGCAGTTCGTTTATCGATTACATTGAGGGCGAATACAATACGCTCAATGATGCAAAGCGAGATTTGCTCGGGATTTACAATCGTATAAACGATGAATGTATAGGCAATGAGAACTCAAAGAACTATTATCATCACGCCAAGACAATTTCGCAAGCAATGAAACGAATATCGGACGATTGCCACAATGCTGTTATGAGTTATGAAGAAGATTTCGGATACCCAATCAATCGCAAGTGGCACAAAGTAACATACGACTGTAAGGTGTATAAGATTATAACAAATTTATATTGATATGAAGTACACGATAGAATTGAATGGAAAACTGATTAAAAGTCTGTCCTCGAAAGACAAGGCTGTTCAGTTGTCGCAATCTTATGCAAACGAAAACAATGTGGTTCGTCTTTGGGACGACAAAAGAAATCTGATAATTGAGTTATAATTATGGAACGCTTTAATCTACAACCAAGCAAAGAGACTGCCGGATATTGGGTACTCACCGACACGAAGAACAAACTTGTGTGCAAGTTCAAGGAACACGAGTTTAACGACACACAAGAGTTTAAGTTTTACGAAGAACCCGATGAAACAAATCCGGCAACGCTTGCGCAGGTAATGCGAGAAATCGGTGATTGGGTCGTGCACAACCATAGCGATATTGTCTTCTGAAAGACTGATGAACGAAAGCAATAAACGGCAAGGAATTATCCATACCGTTTATCTTTTCTTACCAAGAGACGGAATACCACACAGAACACCATTATACGATTGTTTCTTGGTAATACAAGAGTTGAGTTTCATTATCCGCTGTTCCTCTTTTGCTCGTATCCTATCACACTCTTCTTGTTCCTCTAATAATTCTTCCGCTTCTACAACACGGAACATCATCTGTATGTTAAGCACATTAGCATCCAAACAATAGCGTTTTTTGTGTTTATCATAACTAAGTTTTGAGTAAACAAACATATCCAAATCTTCCTCCGTGAATATCTCTTCTATACAACGCCAAATGAAATCATCAGGACCATCCTCGTAATCTATCTTTTCCTGTTTGGTAAGATGCTTTACACGATAAGCAACTTGAAGCAATTTGTCTATAAAGTCCTGTTGCCATATGTACTTTGAAGCCTCTTCAATTTTGGCAATAGTTACAGCATGTTTTTCTCCCGTAACTACAAATGTTGCAGTAGTGATTGTTTCTATCATTTCAATTTACTGATTTAGTTGTACTAATGCTTTTTTTAGAGTCTTGGACTCCCACCACGAACCATTCTTGCCCGAGGTTGTCTTCCGTCACCTTTCAAGATAGGTTTTTGCGGTGAGTTAATTGGGAAAAATTTGAGAATCCTCTTTTTCTTTGATTTTTCCCTTTATCAGCAATAGCGTTAGCATAGTTATTATTATATCTTTGCTTGCGCTCTTCGATAACCTCTATGCGAGCGATACGCTCAGTATTATTATTGCGATTATGCTCTAAACGCTCTTTAATTCGGCTTTCAAAATCAGAAACGAACATCTCATAAGCCTTTTTCTTACTTATCTTTTTCTTCATTTCATATCTAACAATTTATCAGTCAACTCTTTAATTCGAGTATCTTTCTCAGCAAGCATATCGAGCAACTGCTGTTGAACTGCAATCTCGTTACCGCTGCCACTGATAGCAATAGAGTTATCACCCATAGCATTGACAGATGTAGGAGTTTCATCAAAAAACACCGCAGGGGAAACACCAAGAATGGAAGCAATCTTTTCGATAGTTCTGATTGTTGTAGTGTTATCACGGATGATTTTTGATAATCCAGTGGGAGTGACCCCAATTTCATCTGCAATTTTCTTAAGTGGAATTTTTTTTGCAGAAGCAATCACTTTGATTTTTTGTAGGTTAGCCATATATTTTTTGTTTTAACAAATAAAATCAAACAAAAAGTTTGATAATTCAAATAAATAGTTGTATCTTTGCAGCAGAAATTGAAACCGCAATTAAAACTAACATTTCAATTTCCGCAATTTTAACATTTAATTGGCAAAGATACGACAAAATGACGAAACGACAAAACAAGACAGCACAATTAGTTGAGAAAACTGATATTAGGGCTACGCTGATGTCTTTCAGCGTAGGAGATGAGATGATTATCAGTGAAAAGGACTCACGATACCCTTGTATTTTTGGTATGGCAAACAAACTTGCGAAGACAACAGACCGCAGGTTTTACGTTACAATGAAGAACATACCAAACGGAACACTTGTAAGGCGCACAGCGTAAGGAGGTAGTTATGGCAAAGGTTCATTACAAGAAGTCGGTTAATGTACTCGAAACGCTGAAAAGCATACGAGATAAAGATTGTCTTTACCTCAGTGAAGATGAGGTGAAAATCAGTGTTATTCGTTCGCTGTACTACCAATACAAGGCAGAGGGACTGATTGACGGCTCTTTCTCATTCAAAAGATTGAGCGGTAAGAGATATATCGTAGTAAGAACTAAGTAAATAACAATACAATGAAACAACACAAGCCGAAAAAGAATTTTCAAGTTGTAGAGATTGATTATTACTTTGTGCCAAGCAGCATGAAGTTACAGAACAGATATATCAAGATGTACAATTTCTTTTGCGAGCATCTGAACAGGCACCACGACAAAGACAAAGCAATGCAAGCAACTTGTGTGGAGTTCGGAGTTAAGTATTCAACGGTTTACAACGCAAGAGCGTTTGTGAGGCAACTGAAATGTATGTACGATAAAGACGAGCAAGGATATAAACCGCAAAATGATTAGTTTGTGGATGTTTTTAATATTCAAATTGACTATTAAGTTAATTATTATTTGGTTTTTAAGTTTGATTTCAATCCGTTATGTCGTTGTGACAACGGCATACGGAGAAACCTCCTGAATGCGTGGATAACGGCTGCCCACGATTGGATAAGATTCAATAATTCTGCCAAGCAGCGCAAGGTTCGACTCCTTGCAGGAGGGCAACAGGCAACTGGTCGCCTACATTAAAGACCGAAACAAAAACAAAACACTATGAGTGACTTAAAAAAGTTCAACGAAACAATCGTCAAGAGTGCCAACACTCAATCGTACTTGGAAAAAGTACTTGGCGAAAGAAAAGGCGAGTTCATCAATAATCTCACCGCCTTAGTATCAACCAACACAAAGTTGCAGGAATGCGAACCTCTAACGCTGATGTACGCAGCGTTGAAAGCGACAGCATTAGACTTACCTCTTGACCAAAATCTTGGTTTCGCCTATGTTATTCCCTACAAGAATGGCGGAGCAGGAGTAACGGAAGCACAATTCCAAATGGGTTACAAGGGTATCTGCCAACTTGCCATCCGTTCGGGTCAATTCAAGACCATCAACGTGACAGATGTCAGAGAGGGAGAATTAAAGGGTTTTGACAGACGAACAGGAGATGTATGGGTAGAATGGATACCCGACGAAGAAGAACGCAGCAGAGCGAAAATAATCGGGTATCTCGGCTATTTTAGGCTGCTTAACGGATATGAGAAAGAGAAATATATGTCAGTTGCAGAATTGCAAGCACACGGACTTCGGTATTCTCAAACTTATAGCAGCCGATACGAAAATGTACGCAAAGGTTCCAAGTGGACTACCGATTTCGATGCTATGGCACGCAAGACCGTGCTCAAACTTATGCTCAATAAGGGCGATGCTCCTTTGTCGGTACAAATGCTGCAGGCTGTCAAGTATGACCAATCTGTTATACTTGACGAGAAAGGTACTGTCAGGTATATTGACAATCAGAAACCTACTGCCGTAGAGCAAGCGCAGGAGTTTATAGATGCGCAAGAGGTTGCAGCAGATGATACAACAGAGCCTTCTAAAGAGACGGCAAACGAGAATACTGACGGCACAAAACTCTTCTAAGACCATGATTAACGATGCAACGCAAGAACTCATTGACAAAATGAGTTGTTTACAGCAAGGAACTTACGATTGGTTCAAAGCACGCTTGGGAAACATTACAGGCAGTAATGTTCACTACGTAATGAAAGCACCTAAGCCTACAAAGACCAATCCTAATCCGGAGCCGTTTTCCGACACGGCAAAAGGTTATCTCTACCAAGTGGCTTCCGAGAGAAACTTGCGACCGCAAATACTTGACGACGATGCCCAGTTCGAGGAGTATATGGCACGTGTAGATGTATCAAGCAAGGCAATACGCTACGGGCAAGAGACAGAAGATATTGCACGAAAGGTTTACGAAATGACAAAAGGGTATGAGGTCGCTCAGGCAGGCTTCATCATTCACCCCGAAATCGAACACTACGGTGATAGCCCTGACGGCATAGTGATAGACAGAGACGGAAAGCCTATCGGTGCATTGGAAATAAAATGTCCGAAACCCGATACATGGATGCGATACAAAGCAACTATCCACAATGCTGACGACCTCAAAGAAATCAAACCTGAGTACTATTGGCAATGCCAAAACCATTGTGAGTGCAACCAGTTGCCGTGGTGCGATTTCGTTTTCTTCGACAAGATGCAACAAAACGGCTTCGTCTGCATACGGATAGAGCGGAATGAAGAAGACATCGAATTGATGAAGCAAAGAGTTATATTGGCAAATCAATTCATTAACGAACTCTTATCATGAGGCACATTCCTGAAAAGTTTGTTGAGCCGTTATTACGAATACTCACAGAGTACGAGGGATATATGCTCGCAGACAAATCTAAGACAAAACAACGGAAAGCGACAGACGGATATTATCTATCCAATATCCGCTCTGCGCTGTCCGTGAAACATGTGAAACCGAAAAAACAATATGACAATGCAATATAACTTAACAATCAATCAATACGCTGCTAATTCATTGGGGCTTATTGGTGAGTTAGATGCTATTGACTTACTCCTGTTCGATTTCATCTACCATATGATGAACAACCCAAAAGTTCGCAAGTCGTATATTGATGGATACGAGTATGTAAACATACGGCATGCAAATGTTTCCGAAGAATGCCCGATACTCGGTATTAACCACAGAGATGCTTTTCGTAAACGAATGCTTAAACTTGTTAATACTCACCTGCTGGAAAGATACGAAAACAACAGCGCAGAAAACACGAGTTTGTATCGCAGAGGAAGTTTGTTCAGCGCACTTGCAGTTACGTCATACGATTGCTCTATTTTACCTGCCGACGAAAATCGGCACCCTGCCGACGAAAATCGGCACAAACATAATACCACTTTATTCAAAGATAAATCTTTGAATGATATATATAAAAGAAAATATATAAAAGAAAGTGGCGAAAATTTGGAGAAGTCGGTAGATGACATCGAAGAAACTTTTGAAATCTTTTGGGAACTATACGACAAGAAAGTCGGCAAGGAGCAATGCAGAAAGATTTGGTACAGGCTACCAAAGAAAGCACGGAAAGAAATACTCGATAGAACTCCTGCTTACATAGCAGCAACTCCTGATAAGCAATATCGGAAAAACCCGCAGACTTATCTAAACCCGAACAACAAACATTGGTTAGACGAAATAATACCGCAAGAACATGAAAACAACAGAAACACGGACGCCGACGGAAATTCAGTCAAGCATATTGGAAACAATAAGAGAGATGAAGCAGTCGTCGGCTCGGAAAGAAAACGAGACTACTCAATGTTCGAGTTCTAAACAACAAATCGATAATGCTTCCATTGAGTTGTCGGAGAAGATAAACTACCTAATGGCGAATAAACGATTACTTGAAAGAAAACTTGTAGATAGTAAATATATATTTGACGATTTGAGCAACGAAACTATTTACAACCTCCATATGGATATGTTTTTAACATGCGCAAATAATATGCTTGCTTCACAAGGAAGAACCTTTATCGTTGATGAAAAGAATGCTGACATAATCAAATTCTTGCTCTACTACTTCAACAACTGCCAACTTGCGCTGAGTGTGTTCCCGAACAGAAAGTACGACTTGAATAAAAACATCTTGCTTATCGGTGACATCGGAGTAGGGAAAACACTGATAATGGATGCGTTCTCCCTATATCTCAAAGAAACAGGCAATCCACGATACTTTCAATGTACATCACAGACGCAACTGCTTAACTCGTACAAACTGCAAAACAACATTGACAAGTTTATTTACAACGAAAACGAAACAAGGTCTTTCTCCGGAAATCCATACAACTTGTGTTTGAATGACATCGGGCTACAAACACAAAAATTCTACGGACAAGATGTAAAACAGGTAATTGACGAGTTCCTTTATGCAAGATACGAGATTTGGGCAACAAAAGGCAAGTTCATTCACCTAACTACCAATCTTGACAAACAAGACATCGAGAGTTTGTTTAACGATGAATACGGTAGATTAAAAGACAGGTTCAAAATGTACAATGTTGTACCTATTATTGGCACCTCAAAACGATAAGCAATATGGCTCAAAACCTACAAATATCGCTCAACATGACAATGTTAGCTAAGTTTGTGAAAGCACACCCTGAAAAAGTTACCAAAGCAAAAGACGGAAATATTTACATAACCGTTTTCTGCAATACACGCAAAAAGGTAGGTATAAACAATGAAACACACTTTGTTAGCGTAGGAAAGATTGATGGAGAATATCTCTTCGTTGGGAATGCAAAACCTGCAAAGTACCAAAGAGGAGGGAAAGTTAGAAAAGACAAAAAAACAACACATAAGACTAATAAAACAAAGTGGTCTAAACGAACTGCCGATAAAGCAGAAACAATACAACGAGATAGCCAACAGACACAACAATCAACTACGAGCGTCAAAGACCCGTGGTTCAGCTAAATAAACAAATAACAACTTAAAATCATACAACTATGGTACTATTCATTCACCAACCAATCAAAGATTGCCCCAAGAAAAACATGGGTATTATGTTTACCACTGAGGTGGCATTAGAGGTAAACATCGGAGCACAGATACGAAGCACACCGACCACTCCATTCTCTATAGAAATCGGTATAGGATTGTTTCGATTCTATTTCTCAATAACAAGATTACGCTATGGACGCAAGTTATAACATCACTCCTTTCACGGACTTCGACTACTATGACCTTGCCGAAAAGATAGTCGGTGAGAAATGTGTTGAGCAAGATATTAATGGCTTGCATATCGAAGTAGATGCCGACCTTGAAACAAACTACAAGTGTAGTCAGTTTGACTACGATAGCTCACCAGAATATACATTGACAATGTTCGAGTTCTTTGTTCGGAAAGTCGAAGTTTTAGATGAGGATGGAAATGAAATACCATACACTTTCAATGAACGCACATTACGTAATGCGGTGCTTGAATTGTGTAGATAATAACTAACTAAATAAAACAAATAACAATGAAAACATTATCAGAACAAATCGAACAATTCAAGAAAGAAACGGGTTACACGTTAGAGGTTAGAGATGGCAAGCCGTATTACGGCGGTATCCTTTACCTGAGTAACACACAGATAACATCGTTACCCGACAATCTCACGGTGGGCGACTACCTTGACCTGCGTGGCACGGGGATAACCTCATTACCCGAGAACTTAACGGTGGGCGGTAGCCTTTACCTGCAAGGCACACAGATAACCTCGTTACCCGACAACTTAACAGTGGGCGGTAGCCTTTACCTGCAAGGCACACAGATAACCTCGTTACCCGACAACTTAACGGTGGGCGGTAGCCTTTACCTGAGTGGCACTCAGATAACTGACACGTCAAAAGTGAATAGAAACGCCCCCGATATATACACTTGGCGTAACAATAAGTATATCAAATGTGACGGTGTATTTTCGAGGGTACTATCACACAAAGGGAATGTGTGGAAAGTGCAGAGTATCAGCAAAGATGATACGATGTATATCGTCACTGACGGCAATGGAAG
>NFZD01001978.1_pt1 | contig 56153 bp, 72 predicted proteins | sample 1095381 | NCBI WGS metagenome assembly NFZD01 (sample SAMN03609891, study PRJNA323583) | gut metagenome | isolation source: feces | host: Rattus norvegicus | place: Denmark: Riget | collected 2013 | reverse complement strand
GGGGGGGGGGGGGGGGGGGGTAAAAAACGGGCTTTCAGCCTACACTCCAAGGGAGCTTATGCAAGAGCTTCACAACAGAGGCTATAAGGGCACTCTGGAATATACCGAGGTACATAAAATTGATATAAGTAATTTCTGATATGAAAAGAGAGAAAAAGTTTAGCGGAAAGGCTATCTACAATCCAAACGGAAAGGCTGGAGAGTATAGCGAATGGGCTTGCAACTTCTACACAGGTTGCTCCAATAATTGTGATTATTGCTATTGCAAAAAGGGATTCCTTGGAAAGACCTGGAACGAAGTTCCGAAACTCAAAAAGTGCTTCACTGGAGAAGATGATGCACTGAAATGCTTTGTGAAAGAGCTTGAACAGAATATAGATCAGATTCGCAAGTCTGGCATTTTCTTCACTTTCACGAGCGATCCGATGCTGCCAGAAACAAAGCATCTCACTTGGGCTGCAATCAGAGAAGCACTTGAAAGACTTGTGCCTGTTCATATCCTCACCAAGAGAGCAGACTTCACAGGTGACAGAGAACTTACAGAAATACCTATGGAGCTTCGCAGGATCGTAGCCATAGGCTTCACCCTTACTGGGCACGATGAGCTGGAGCCTGGAGCTTCAACCAATATGATGCGCAAGGCAGCTATGAAAACGCTGTTCGGTATGGGATTCCGAATTTTCGCAAGCATCGAGCCTATTGTGGACTTTGAATCATCCACAAATATGATCCAGCTTGCAAAGCCTTTTTGCGACCTGTTTAAGATTGGGTGTATGAGCGGAAAGAAGTACACGAACAATGAGAAGCTGGCTGGATTCAGAATGCTTGAAATTCTCAAAGGAGACACAGAATCCAGGTACTACCTAAAAGATTCTCTGGTTAGTATGCTTAACATAAACAGAGATGATCTTCCTGGGCAATTCGTTGGAAAGGATGTAAATATCTTCACGCTACCAGATAAATACATAAATAACTTTTATGGCAGAGAACCGCTTAAATTCTACTCTGGTAAGATAGACACATTTAAGCCAATAAAAAGCCTTAGCGATTTAGTAGATGGCACACCAAGAAGCTCCTTTGTAGAGCCACCAAAGGATAATAAATAGCTCTATGTTTGTTTTATTTAATATAATGTAGTAAATTTGCGTTCAAGAAACACACTGATATGAAGATTATAAAGACAAAGGCAGGGAACTAGGTGAAGATCTTTGCCGAAACTTTCGAGTATGAGGCATACGAGCAGATCAAGAGGCTGGCAAACTATCCAGCCTATGAATCCTCAACCATAAGGATAATGCCAGACAGTCACGCTGGCAAGGGATGTACAGTTGGAACCACTATGACTATAACGGACAAAGTAACTCCGAACCTGGTAGGCGTTGATATAGGTTGCGGTATGTTAACTGTAGAGCTGGAAGATCAGCACATAGATTGTGAAAAGCTGGATTCTGTTATACGAAATCTTGTGCCAAACGGATTCAATGTACACGGATCACAGAAAGCTGAGTTTGACTTCTCAGACCTTAGATGTGCTGAGCAGGTGGATCTGAGCAGGGCTTACCTTTCACTTGGCACTCTTGGAGGTGGAAACCACTTCATTGAGATCGACCACTCAGAGAAAAGCAACAGGTATTACCTGGTGATCCACTCTGGAAGTCGCAAGCTGGGAGGCGATGTTTGCAAGCACTACCAGAACCTGGCTGCAAAGACAGAGAGCGATAGGGCTGTAGAGATACGGAACACCATTGCCAGGCTGAAAGCAGAGGGGAGAGAAAAGGAGATCCAGGATGCAATCAAGAGCATCCCACACGCAAGCCAGGACAAAGAGCTGGCACATCTTTCTGGAGACATCTTCAACGACTATATCAATGATATGGCAATAGTCCAGAGGTTTGCCGTACTGAACCGTGCTACTATGGCAGCTATCATCATTGAGGCTATGGGATTCAAGGAGGTTAGCAGATTTGAAACCATACACAATTACATTGACTTTAGCCGTATGATCCTCAGAAAGGGTGCCGTTAGTGCCGAACTTGGAGAGCGGTTACTTATCCCAATCAATATGCGTGACGGATCGCTCGTTTGTATCGGCAAGGGAAACCCAGACTGGAACTATTCTGCACCACACGGAGCAGGTAGGCTTATGAGCAGAAGCAAGGCAAAGGAGCAGCTATCTATGGATGAGTTCCAGGAATCAATGAGAGGCATTTTCACCACCTCTGTAAGCAGGGCTACAATAGACGAAGCTCCACAAGCATACAAGCCGATGGAGGAGATTGTAAGAGCCGTTGCTGATACGGTGGAGATTGAGGACATTATCAAGCCAATATACAATTTCAAGGCAGCGGAGTAATGAAACAGCAAAGAAAGGTTATCCACGTTGAACTGGCAGAACCTTACCAGGGGAAACGACACTACTACTTTGGGAGCATTACAGCGATATACGATGTACTTCCACTGGAGGTAGTTGGCATTTCAAAAGAAAGTCTCTGGAATGCCATAAATGGAGGAGAATACAAAGGCAGAAAGGCTTATATTCGGAGCGGAATACTTCACACCAAATCAACGAACAGAGGAATCAAGAAAGGAGGCAAAGAATGATAGGAGCGATTATAGGAGACATTGTAGGATCTCGCTTTGAGTTCCACAACACAGACAACAGAGGGTTTAAGTTGTTCACCAATGAGAACAGCTTTACAGATGATTCCATTTGCACCATAGCCATTGCTGATGCAATCACAACTGGATCCAGCTATAAGGATAAGCTGATAGAGTGGTGTAGTGCATACCATAACCCTATGGGAGCATACGGAGGTAGTTTCGCACGATGGATAAGATCGGAGCAGCACGAACCATACAACAGCTTTGGAAACGGATCCGCTATGAGAGTTTCACCCGTTGCCTGGGCTTTTGATGATGTTGAAACGGTCTTGAAAGAGGCTGCAAAGACAGCGGAGGTTACGCACAACCATCCAGAGGGAATAAAAGGAGCTGCAGCCGTTGCTCACGCGATCTTCTCCCAGAGGAAAGGCTTTGCACCTGGAGAGCTGGAGAACATAGGAAACCAGTATTATCCTGGCTTCTTGCAACACATATACACGCCTGGAGTATTTGATGAGACTTGCCAGGGCACTGTTCCAATCTGTTTGAAGATCGTGCGCTACAGCAGCTCTTTTGAGGATGCAATAAGAAAGGCTATCTGCTGGGGAGGAGACAGCGACACAATAGGGGCGATTGTCGGATCCATAGCAGAGGCATCTTTTGGCATACCGAAAGAGATGTGCGATAAAGCACTTGACTATCTTCCAACAGAGATGCTGAATGTGATTGAAAACTTTTTCCATAAACTAAATAACAAACAATAGAACAATGAGAGTAATAGAAACACTATTGGATAAAACCGCCAGGCTCCTTGGAGTAGGCGAACAGGGAATATCTGATCTTATGTGCGCTCTGGAGAATTGCAAGAAAAGCGGTGCTGTAAGCGTTCATACCATCAGAAGTTTTGCAAATTATGGATTCCCCATCATGGAACCCATTGCAACCATAAGGGGCGTTACCACAAAGGCTGTAATGGATGATATAGACAACAAGAAAATAACCTATGAGGATCTTGTTTGCGTTATCAGCATTTTTGCCCAGGACATTAAATTAAGATCGCAATATGGCAGATAGCAACTGGAACAAAGAGGGATTCTTCTCTGGTATAACTGAGGACTATTCTAACTATCGTTGGTACAAGGGAGAGAAAGATAACCCGTACACGAATGACACGGATCACCCTCTGGCAGCATCATTTTGGGAATATGAGAGGGAGTTTCATTTCTCGTACCTGGATAAGGCAGACACGAGCAAAAGCCTGGCAGATGCTTACAAGGAGTGGAAGCAGGAATTTATCACGGATCATTTACCTGGTAAAAGTCCGAACCCATACGGAGACACAACCAACTGGGAGGACGCTTTCAACACAGGGAAACGGTAAGAAAAAAGGGATCTCAATACGGGATCCCTTTTACATTTCTTCAAGCTCAACAACCCAGCCCTTTCCGAATCCAAATTTCCGTTCTGTTTCCTGGTACACTTTGAGAACCTTGAACTTGCTACCAGAACGGAAAACCACCTCATCCTCTCCAGGATAGTGTGAGATAGCCTTAACATCAACCCCTTTTTTACTCTTGATAACAAGCATAAGATTATCACCAAAAATGGAAGTCCTATCAATGTTTGTACTGGAGGACATAAAAGCCTTGTTCACATACTCCTTTCCAGATGATAGGCACTCTTTCATTTCCTGGATGTACTTATCCAGTTGCATAGAATCGAAGCTGATACCAGAGAATACAGTGCCATTATAGCGTGGCAGCTTCTCCAGCACGGCATTATGAGCAGGATAATACAGCTGGCATAAACCGCCATAATCTTGCACCTTTCCGAAGTACGGATCTATAATCCCATACCCGTAATTATTGCACCATTTAGAGCCATAGGTATAGCGATTCACCAAACCCAGCTCATCCTCTGGTATGCCAGTTTTCTTGCTGTATGCCCTTATCTTGCTTTCCTCTGTACTGTGTTTCTGGAATCTTCCACCGACAACTGTACTCGCATCGTGGTTTTCTGGAGAGTTCACATACTTTTCCAGAGCATCAGCAGCCATTTCCGCTGTTTCCCCGTTCAGCTTCACCAGTTTGCCCTGCTTGTCTATGTATTTCAGTGCAAGTTCCTTTTTATAGTCTGCCAGCCTTGTATAAGCATCATTTACCTGGTAGTTCCATTGGCTTCCATACTTTTCCAGAGCATTATCATACAGATCCTGGAGCCTTGCCACCTCCAGCTTCTCCTCAGCAGTGGCATACAGGTCTATGGTAGATCCATCCCCTCCAGCCGTTTTTGCCAGCTTTGCCAGCCGTGCCTTTTCTATCTCCTGGATCTTTGCCTTTGCTCTGGCTGTGATAGCCTGTATCTCGTTTGCAGTCGCATCATTGCTCACTGCCTCCTCCAACTCTGCCAGGATTGCATTCAGAGGCTTGCTTTTGCTCTTGAATGCCAGTATCGGCTTAGCTGCCTCAACAGCAAGCTGCTTATCATACATAACCTGTACTTTGGCAAGCTCATCCTGGAGCATCTTTGCCATCTCTCCAGATGTAGGAAATTTATTCTTGTCAGCAACCCACTGGGCTTCAAATTTGAGCTTTTTTATCTGGTATGCCAAATCACCGACAGAGATCTTTGCCTTGAATGCCTCAAAAGCATCATACAGGCTGTTTACGGCACTTTCTCCGTACTTCTCAACTAATTCCTTATGGTGCTTCTGTTCGGGCGTAAGAGGGTGCAATATATCGTTTACAGCGGTCTTATTATCCTTGACAAAGTATGGCAAAGTCCCCTTTTCGGTTGCCTGGGCTATTTTCTCCTCATTGTCTTTTACCCACTTCTCGAATTTGTCTGGAATCTCCTCCTGCTTTGTTTCAACGCTTCCAGGATCCTCTCCGTCCAGAATCTTATCCAGCATATCATCTACTGTATCTTTTGGAGCCAAGACAGGAACACAGTAGCATCTACAGTTCGGGTGCCAGCCAGTCCATTTGAAAGTCTTTGGATATATGCCTTTCAAATCATCGCAAATATCTGGCTCTGGGTGATTGTTGCTGAGCTTTATTTCTATGCCTACAACAAAATCAAGCTCCTGCCACCTCTCATAGTCAGCTGTTCTGTATGCTATGTTTGTTTCGCTTCTCGCAAGCCTCTGGGCATTCCTGTAGGATGATCTATAAACTCCCCTGCCAGGATGGTACTTCTTTGGGTTATCATCCACCCACTTGTATGATTCACTCTCAGCATCCCAAACCCTGCGTCTCCACTTCCTGCCATATATCGGATTCCCCTCCTCATCCTCTCCAATCTTCACACGGAATCTTCTGTACCACCTATCTGGATCGTTTAGGTAGCCCTTGATTTTTGTGGCAAGCCTGTTGGCTGGTGTTCCCTCTCCGATTGCAAGATCCAGAGTTTTCTCCAGCTCCTCCTTGTACATTCCAGTGTACTTCCACACCTTTTGAGACAGGTTAAGCCCATCCTTTGTTGTACGGGCAAAGAAAGCATCCATAGCCTCCTTATTCCTCAGAAACAGCTTTGCAAAATGGTTATCCTCTATGGAGTGCTCTCCGAAAATGCTTTTTACAAGCTCATCATTATTCTCATTAGCAAGAATCCACTCCTTTTGAACTCCGTTCCTTATGGTCTGATAGGAACGGCTGTACATATTCCTAAAGATAGGTGTTACATCCTCGCTATACCCATACTCAGAGAAAGAGAAAGGCTTTCCATCCTCCAGCTCAGTACCTTTCACCAGGTTAATTATTTCACCCAGTGCCTCGTTGTATATAGCACGCACATCAGCAGCATACCCCTCCGTTCTCTGAAAGAGCAGCTGCTGTTGTTTCTTATAGTCTATGTACTTCTTCTTAGCCATTATTGAATACGCTTTTCAAAGTGTTCGCAATAGTCCCTGTTTAGGAATTTGCTGTACTTATGAAATGGGCACTTACACAGGATCCAGCTCCCATTAAGGGCTTTGCTATGAAAGTCTGTAGCGTGCTTGCAGTCCTTGCAAGTGTACGCTGGTTTCTTGTTTATGATCTTCTTTGCCATTACTCTGCTGTTCCAAATACATCCATCTTGTTAAGCTCCTTTTGCTGTTCAATTCTCTCTGTCTCCTCCTGCTTGATTCTCTCCAGTTCAGCCTTAGCATCCTTTACCAGGTAGGAAAGCTCCACGTATGTTTCCCTACTCATAGCACCATCATTGAACTGCTTTGATATGTCAGCAAGAGTTTCGCTAACATCGTCACCAAACGGCTCTTGAAATTCGTGCGTACACTCCAGGGCTTCATATTGTGCCTTGTGTGCATAGTCAAGCACATTGCCCATTATTGCTTTCATAATGGAGAAATGCCTGTTCATATACCCATCGTGCGTTTCCTTGCGCTTCTCTGCCTTGATAACGGCAAGCAGCATAACCTTTCGTATCGCCTTTGCGGAAAGGTTGCCCAGGCTTTTCATATTGTCGAAGTCTATGTTTGGCGTGAAAGACTTAGACAGGATATGTTTCTCCAGTCGCTCAAACTCGTTCTTTTTGCTCTCTGAGGCTTGATCCCAGGTAAGGTAACTAACATTGCCACCATTCTTAAGGATGAACAGCTTTGCCTCCTCCTCCGATTTTGGCAGGGAGTTAAGGATCTCAGCTGTTGCAACCATAGCAGGATTTGCGAACCTGTCATTCACATCTGCATCAGTGCTCTCCATATTCTCATCCCTTTCAATGAGAGCCTGTACATCTTCGTGCTCTGGATCCTGCTCAAACAGCAGAGCAGGTATCTTTCCTACAGGGTTTTTCATAACAAGAATCTCCCAGCCAACATTACCACGCTTTGCCCTGTAGATGCTATCAGCAGTGTATATATCTACGTGGAAAGTTGTCTTGTTGCCAGCATCGGTAAGGTAATAGCCCCAGGCAAAAGCCGTAAGCCTCTTATACTGATCCTTGATTGTGTAGATGTAATCGTTGCTTTTCTTGCATAGCACATTAAGCAACAGTTTCGGATTCCCATCCTTATCCTTGTATGTATGATACAGGATAGCGGAACACCCCTCAGCACCTGCTGCTCTCTTTGCCTCTCGAACATTAGCATCAAAACGGATTTCCCTCATAAGGGATTGATAAAAAGCAAAAGCCTCATCCGTTCCCTCGCTTGCTTGTGCCCACTTCACAGGTCTGCCATAGAGGAACACCAGCGCAATTTCATTGATATACTTCTGCCAGGGGATAGGCAGTTTGTTCCTCTTACTCCACCGTAAGAAATTGCCTTTTTTGTCATAGACAGCACGATCCTTGCGCTCCATCACCTTATGGGTACTAACCTCGTACTCCAGCAAGTGCTCCGCTGCTTTCTTGGATCGATCATTCATCATTGATAATGCCCTGGTAACATCCTTAGATGCCAGCAGCTCTGAAAAGCTCTGCTGATAACCTACAGCAGCCTTAACCTCGTTTGAAATAACATTTATCAGTCCCATATAAAATTATTTAAGCTGTTATACCTAATCTACGCTCTATATCATCTGGTATGTCGTATTCGTTGTAGTCAAACCAGGATCTCATCAAGAACATATCCCTCCAGTCTGGTGAGCATCCTATGTCCTCCTTGATTTGCTCCTTTGGTTTCAATTTCAGTTTTCCATCATCATCAGCTTTCCAGGTTTGCAGTTGTTCCAGCTCCCTCACGATCTCCTCCCTGTCTGCCTGGCTTACCAAGTCCTCAGCTATTCCGACCTCATTAGCATTGATATGCTCAGCCAGTTTATAGCCACATTGTGCCTGTAGATTCTGGTAGTTCTCTCCATTGAACGGAGTGGAGTTGTTCACAAATCCCTGGATTTCGCAATTATCCACCACGCCACCGCCTACACCGTCCTCATCCACTATACATTTATGGTTTGGAATACGGTACTTTTTCTGTTTGGCTGTTATCCAGGTCTGAATGTCCGTTGTCTTGCTGACAGGGAAACAAATCAGATCCACGATATACCAACCATTCCACACGGCTAACCTGGCATAGTCTGCTCCGAACCTGGCTATATCTCCAGTGATATAGTGGATGCCCGTCTTTATTGCCAGCTTATTGCCGAACATCTCACATAGGGTATCGTGTGAGCAGAGTGCATTAGGGTTATCATCATACTCCCAGTTACCCTTGAAAAGTCGCTCGTACTTAACTTTGTCCTTTGTCGTGCGTAATCCCTCTATGTAATCTGGATCTATAAACGGATTCTCCTGTACCAGACAAGCCAAGTAGTACATATATCCTGGCAGAACTCCTTTTATTGATGGCTTGTAGAATGTATCATACATCCAGTTCTTTTTAGGGTTACAGGTGATAAAGATCTTTCTTCTCAGTCCAAGCTCTTTATTCAGATGCCTACCTATACGAGTTTTTAAAGTGTCATAGGCACCGAAGTTTACCTCTCCTCCCTCCTCTATCCAGCCACCAGTGTACTCAATAGAACCATAACGCTCATACAGCGGATCGCCTGGCTTGTATTGGAGATCCAGCAGGTCAATTCGTGAGCCATTGAAAAACTCAATGTAATTGTATTGCCCATTGTACTTGTATAGCGAATCATCAACCCCGTATTTCTTACACACCTTGTAGAATGTAATCAGAGTGGACTGAGTGATACGCTTAAGCTCTGCACGACCGATAAACCATTTTGAACCAGCATAGCACAAGCACATAAAAAGCAACCACACAGCACCAGTCCAGGACTTTGCGCCACCAGCAGCTCCACCATATAGCAGTTCCACGTGCTCATCATCAGTAAGGATCTGGAGTGCTTCTTCCTGCTTCTCGTGCTTCTTTCCATCAGATATGGTAATGAAGTCGAAGCATCTCCGCTTGAACAGCTCCATCTTGACTGCAAGAGCCATAGGCACCGTTACATCCTTACTTCGTGCCATTGCTTCCAGACTTTATTTTCTCCAGGAGTGAATTGTACTGTAGCAGCTCCTCAGTTGTCAAAGCTGACAAATCCACACTGTTGTTGGTTACTTGCACATCGCCCTCAATAGATTGAGTAGCCTTTCCAAACACACGATCAAACAGCATTTCCACTGTAGAAGTCCGACCATACCTAATATCCGAGTTGATTGCTGAAACAACATTGAGAACCCAGATAGGAGTTTTCTTGTTCGGCTTTCCATCAGCGGACTTTAACAAAGGCTCCAGATCTTCTGGAGTGCTCTCCATCAGAAAGCGGATCACTTTCAGATAATCCTCTTTGCTCATCTCTGCTGAAACCTTTTTGCCTGTGATCGTTTTGATGTACTTATATACGGAGGGCTTCCTGCCAGCGTTTGCTGGCTGGTTTGTGCTGGTAAACCTGTTACCTATCTTATTTCCTCTTTCAAAGCCCATCAGTTGATTTCTCGTTGATTTATGCGTTTATCAAACACACTTCGATATTAAAGAAAATCGGGCAGAACAATACCACCCGATAATCTCTATAACCTGGTATTTATGCCTTAGCGTTCTGTTCCTGGTACTTTTTCCAGAACCAAGCTATCATATCATCGTACTCCTCATAGCCCAAAGCCTCATCAAGAGCCTCTGCCTTGTGGATAACACTTGTGAGGTGCTTCTGCTGCTCATCGGTAGCATTCCATACCTCGATCTCTCCTTTCAGTTGCTGCTGGATCACCTGGATCTCCTCAGCGGTTAATTCAATGTTTGTCATAACTTCCTGTATTAAGTTTACAAATTTATATCTTATAGTTTATACTTCTTGACAATAGACTTGACTTTCTTTGTGTACTTGTCTGCTTTTCCGTGAACGGCTTTTGTTGTTACCTCAGCCCAGAACTCATCCACATTGGTTTTTGAGTATTCACCATAGCCAGACTTCTTTTTGTCTTTCCTCCACGACTGGTACATCTTGCCGATCTCTTTTCCTGCTGCCTTGTGGTTAGCTCCAGAAAGGGAACTGTTCCAAGTAGCGTGCGCCAATTCGTGTGTTACTGTATGCGCAAGAGGTTTGTTCGTTTTGGTGTGCCAACCGCTTGCATAACCTTTCCTTGTTGATGCCTCCACCGCTTTTTTGCCTTTATTGAAATACGACTTGTTAAGGTAGATAGCCTCAGACTTGCCACCAGAGGAAACCTGTACACCAAGTGTGCCAGCACTCAAAGTAGCCAGCTTGATATTCTTCTCCCTAACCCCAAGAACAGAATGGAAACGGGATATTGCAGCCTTTGTTTCCTTGTACATCTGAGGATCTTTCATCTTCACCAGAGATTCAACCCCAGTGATCTTGCCCTTATAGTTGCTATCACCAGGTTGCAAGCCTCCCCTGGTACCGCTTGAATTTCGTCCAATAGATTCTATTTTTTACGGTAAAACAATTCTGGATTATCCAGGACACTATCCAGGACTTCCTTTCCAGCTTCTTTTGCCTTGATCTCCTCTTTCAAGCGTTGCATTTCTTTTTCAGTTAGCATATCGGCTGTCAAACCGTAATCATCTAACATTTCTTTTATCTTTTCTTCCATATCCGTAAATATAATGGTTTAACCTTTCTTTTTCGTATAATCCCAGCCATATTTTTTTGCCATCTTCTGCATTACCCTGTGATAGTGAGTTACCTCCGCTCTGGCTATGCTGTCATTGCTCCAGCCCATCTTGTCGAGGTATGCGTGCATTTCCTTTTGAACCTCCTTATGAGCCTTAAGGAAAGTATCACCAACAGACTTGGCACTGCCTCCCCATCCTCCTTTCGGTCTCTTTACAGAAAATGTATATGTTGGCGTTACAGCCCTTATTTCACTTGCGTTCACATTCACAGCAGACACAATATCGTGAACTGAGAACGAGTTTCCGATCCTCTTTATGCCTGTTTCACCCAACGAGCGTGGATGATTATGCGTAAGGATGCTGTTCGCTGGTATATCTTTCGGATCGAATGCCACTTGCGCACCTTTTCCTCCTATAGACTTCAACAGCGTTCCGCTCCGAGAAAATGCGTGCAAGGATTCATCCTTATTCCCACGTATCTTTCCCTCCAAACCAAGGATATTCTTTGCCATCTTAGCAGAATATCCCTGCTCTGTAGCCCCTCTGGATATTCCTCCAGACTTTGAACCGCTTGACTTTACACCTCCGCTATTTCTTCCCATATTTATCTCTTTTTAGCGTTAATGAAGTCAGTTACATACAAAAGGCTGTGCTTTCTACAGAACTCCTGTATCTCCTCACCACCTCCGTAAACAATCAGATTCGGCTTTTCAAGTCCGCTTATCTCTTGCGCCACCTGGAGATCCAGCTTAAGGCTCTCCATCCAGCCATCAAGTCCACGGGTAAAGAAAGCGTTATATCCTTTCGGAATACCCATTTTGTTGTACTTGATAAACTTGTGCGACACATTCAGATCCGCATAGACTTTTATACCGCACTCCTGTAGGTATCTGGATAGCCACCTCTTTTTGTATATGAGCTGAATGCCCCAGGCTATAGGAGTTTGATCGTGGCAGCTACAATTCGGCTCTACAATCGCCTTGCAGCCACTTGTGAGCAGGTTGATTGGATCTTTCCAGAGCTTTTCAAACCTGTAATCATCCACATAGAAATGATAGGTAGCAACATCCTTGCGTAATCGGCTGTTAGCTCCCCAAGGAGAAAGAGGCATCTCAACGTGCCCAGCTTGCATATCCAGAAGCAAGTTCGGAATCTCATAGATATTGTCGCTGTCATACAGCACATCCTTGAACATTGAACGGTAAAAAGCCTCCTTATCGTCTGCCTCATCCTCATTCTCCGTTTCATCGTCAGTGCTGCCATCAGTCTCATCTTCTTCTGGATCCTCTGGCTCCTCAACATTCCTTTTCTTTTTCCTCTTTGAAGTTTCCTCCTCTGGAATAGTCAATCCCATAAAATCAAAGTCGGTGCCCTCCCAGAAGCCATCAACCCTCAGTACATCGAAATCCCAGTCACCATTATTGATATTATCTCTGGCTATGAGATCCTTTTCCTCATCTGGAGTAAGATCTGAATACAGAATAGTAGGAACCTCCGCAAGTTTCAGCTTCTTTGCAGCCTTTAGCCTCTGGTTGCCACATAATACAACCAGCTTACCCTCTCGCTCAACAAGAGCAAGAGGGCGGTGCTTCCAAAAGCCGTTAATCCGTATGGATTCAACAAGTCGCTCAAAATCCTCTTTCTTGATCTTTCTCGGATTTTCAGCAAGCAGTGTCAGCTCGGATGGTTTTCTGTATGTCAGATCACTACACTTCATCGCCAGAATCCTCCTCGCTTTCTTCCTGCTTCACCTCATCGGTAGGCTCTACAATATCCTCGGCAACCAGATTATCCTGGCAATCCAGAACATTGAAAACCTTGCGGATCAGTTCAGCCACACGGATAAAACGGAAATGTTTACCATTAGCAACATACACAAGCCTACTGCCATCGTTTGAATCCAAACCAACAGCATAGAACTTGCCTCTGTAATCTATAGGCAGTGCCACCTTGTTGTCATAGAGATACAGCTTGTTTGCCGACACTCCAGATATGGTTGCTGTACGGTTGTATTTCCCATTGAGGAAAACAGATACCTTTTCACCCTTTTTCATAGGTGAATCTGGGAACAGTTTGTTCAGCTGATCGCCTAAGTATTCACGACCGCCACACATCCAAAAGGCTATAAAAGCCAGCGCAATAGATATTTCCAATACAATCCAAAACATACCGTTATATTTACCTGGTTAATTCTTATGCAAAGATAGCTATTTTTGTGTTCATCGAACACACTTATAGGCAAAAAAGTGATTCAGAATCCGTAAATTAGCATAGCAGCATCCCTACTATGCTCATTTGTTCGCTTTTCCCAGCCTGTAATAGCCTTAAATCTCTCCTGTGTTAGCTTGGTAACATTCCTTTTTGGTGCCACCATCTCATACTCAACACCAAGATCATTAAGGTAATCATCCCAGATTGAAGCATCACGCTTTACAGATCCTACACCCTGGAGCCTCTTTCTCTCCTCCTCCCTGCTCATCCGTTCTGTTCCAAACCAGGTACGCTGTCTCGGATCCTCAACCCTCACAACAATCTTGGTAGATTCGCTTTCGGCTGTTCCCTTGTACTCCTCAACGACTTTCATAGCCCTATGTATGGTTGTCGTATCTACCAGGAGCAGAGACCGCTTTCGGTTGTCCCAAATAGCGATCCCTGTGTTTACACCTGTATCAATTCCGATATAGTACATTACTCAGCCTCCTCTGCTGCTCCGTTAGGTATCTGGTAGAGGATAACACCTCTCATACTTCCACTGATCTCCCTGGAGCTGAAAAGCATTGCCATCATCAAATCATCTGGCAAGAACTTATAGCGTATCTCCCTTATGTCTGGCAGTGTGACAGGATGATCGCTGATAATGTGAACGCTCCAAAGCCCATCCTCCTTGCTTACGGTCACAACATAAGACCTGTGTAGGAATGTGCCTGTTCTGTACACCCCGTAATCATCTGCTGCCTCATACTTGTTTGTTGCGGATTCCTCCAGCAGCTTCTTAATGTTCGGAGATAGGCGGTTTTTCTTTTTCTCAAAGAAAGGAGGATAGAACACCTTTCCTGTGATCTTTGCATTCGCCTCATCAATCTTTTTCTGCCTGTTCTCTTTCAGCTCGTTTTGCAGCCTATCAACATTCTCCTTTGTGATCTTTTCCATTTCATCTACAGTTTATATGGTGAAACAATATCATAAATAGCCTTGCATATATCTATGTCATACATAGCATCGTGTAGCTTCGTATCATCAACGACAATACCCAGGGTTTTAGCAACAGTGCCCTGCTTGAAATTCTCCATCTGAGGACGCTTATCCAGCAGGTAGGCAGTAGCAAGAACCATCACATCAATGCTGTTGCTCCAGAACCAGGATCCAAAGTATTTATCACCGCTCTGGATAAACCAGGCTCGGAGAAATTGATTATCGAAACTGGCATTATTGTAGCCAGCCAGGAAAAACTTATCCTGCTTGTTGTAGCGATCAACATACTTGGATAGCATATCAACAAACTGGTTATATACCGTCTGCATAGGTGGATATGCCAGGATCTGATCCTTTGTCACCCCAGCAACATCCAACGCTTCCTGCTCTATCAGAGCTTTTGGGTTTGGTTGCACCTTGAAATCGAATGATTCTTTCTCTACACCGTCAATAATGATTTTACCGCTTATCTGGTGTATTCCGTGCTTGTTTACCATTGTACCTGTTGTTTCCAGGTCAAAAAATACTACTTTCATTTTTCTCTTTTTATTTTGAATTTCCTATATCCGAAAATACTGTAATACTGCTCCATCTTTGCGATCAGCCTCCAGTATGCTTCTCTACCAGACACCTTGATAATGTCCTTTTTCAGCTTTCTTGGTAGCTTTGCCTTGATACAGAATTGAGGCACAAACTTTGCCTCACACTCAATCTTTCCCATATTGAGATCCTCCTTTCTTTAGTTCTTCTATGAGCGCATCTGCACATTCTATTGCATATTGCGCTTGCGATGTAGGATTGCTGAATCCACTGGGATCATTGTTATGCCGTTCAGCAACCGCCATCATAGCCTTTGCTATCTCATATCTGCGTTGTTCCCAGTCAATAGAATCACACTTCTCTATTTCTGTATAGTAATTAAGCGTTGTTTGGAAAAACTTACCATCATTATCCACATAATTGGTATAGCTACCATCAACTCCGTATGAAACAATTTCAACTATTTCACCAGTAGCCTTAATTTTTGCTTTCATTGCTTTTCTGTTTTTTGTACTCCTTAATCGCCTGGCTTAGGCTTTCTGTTTTCTCCAGTATGGTAGCCAGTTTATCCACATCCACCACAACATCACCATCCAGATATGCCCACACTTTCCTCAGAGCCTCCGCTACAGCTTTCGCCTCCTTAGCATCTCTCAGAGAGTTAAGTACCTCCTTGTTTGTCGCTGTTGTCTTACCCTGTTCCTGGGCGGTCTTGACAGCCGACTTTGCAGCCTTTACCTGCTCCTTTTCACTGCCATAGTTTGCTGCTATCTCCTTAGCTGCTTTCACAGACAGCTCACCGTTCACTATCTTTTCCTGGATGTATGGAGGAAGATCCAACAGAGAGAGGCACTTGCTTATAAAAGCTGGAGACTTCTTGAATTTGTCCGCTATATCTATCTGGCTGTAGCCAAACTCCTCTTTGAATCTGCGAAACATAATTGCACATTCATACTCAGTGAACCGCTTACCCTCGTTTCTCATCATCTGCTCTATGTAAAGATCCTCCAGGCTGGAATCTTTAGGAGCTTTCAGAGCCTTGATATACTGGATGTCGGCACCCTCCTCTATTGCCAGCATAGTTGCACGGTACCGCCTTTCTCCATCCACCAGCTTGTACCGCTCCACTCCATCCTCTTTGAACGGAATAACCGTTACAGGGTTAAGCACACCTTTTGCCTTAATCTGCTCTTTCAATTCGTCCAGATCAAAATCTCTCCGAACATTGAAATTTTCAACCACGACAATGTTTCTCGGATCAATGAGAAAAATATCTGTTCTTTTAGTTGCGTTAGCTTCCATATCTATGCTGTTTATTCGTCCTTACTCTTGAATTTCCCACAGTTGCATTTGAAATGAGGCAGAACCCCTTTTGGATCCTCGTACTCAGTGCCTCCCTTTTTAATCGTATGAGCCATACAGCAATATGCTTTATAGTTTTCTCTTATCTTAAGTAGCTTCATATAAGAGCAATTACTACATATTCTATCCATTATCTAACTATTTTGATTGTTACTATATCCTTTCCATTTATCTTATTTGTTTTCTCAGTCCACGAAAAGCCACAAGCGGAGCATCGTACAAGCACAACTGGATTTTCTATGCTTCCTACTGTTGTCCGCTCCAGGCTATCCGTTTTGCAAAGAGGGCACATATCAATATCTGAAATCTGTAAAGTGAATGATCACGACCTCAAATACATTCGACTTGGCATTACCAAAGAACCATTCCACAAAGTCCTGTAGGCTCAAACCGTCATTCTTTGCAAGCACTTCTACAGGTACTTTCTTATCATCAACCCAAGCCTGGGGAACAGCATCATCTGATCCATAAGTCATAGTTATGTGTTGCAGTCCTATCTTGTCAAACCTTGCCAGCTCTCTCTGCTCTGAGTTGTATGGTCTGCCAGTCCACTCTCTTACGGAGAGATACTTCTTTCCAGAGTATATGCCTTTGTACCGCTCATCCCATACATCTTTTGCGTTGTAGCGAATCGTGTGCTTCTTCTCTCCAGATTTCAGTTTGTCCTCAAATCCAGTAGGCTCTCCAGCTCTGGAGTGATTTACAGGGAACACTTTACAGAGAGTAAGGATCACCTTTTTCTTTGCCGAATCTAAAACCTTATGTTGCATAATTTTCTATTTTAATCTTATGAATTTACCTGGTATATTGCTCCTCTCCAGAGCCTCAGCATTTCCCGCTCCAAAAGAGATAAGAACACTTCCGCAACCTGGACTGTCTCCCTTTGTCCCATCCTGTCTATAAAACTTGATTCTACCTCTAACAAACAGGATTGCCGTTGCATTTGGGAAAATCACATCCTGGAACATCTTGCTATCGCATCTGTTAAAGAGAAGCGCAATACCGTTGTTATTCTCAACCATTTTATCCACAAAACGCTCAATAAGCGGTCTGCTGTAAGGAGGATTGAGCCATACCCTTTGCCCCCCCAATCACTTTTCAAGCCATCCTCAGAGGGCGTTATGTGCCTTGTAGCGGTGTCCCATAACCTATGCTCTGGAGAGCACGGATCCAGGTCAAACTTTCCGCAAGCATCAACAATTTCCTTTGGAGTGTACCACTCATCGGTGGCGTTGGCACTCCGTTCAAAACTCGTATTCATTTCCTGTAACTTTTACCTTGAAAATACATCCTGTCAAACATTTCCCTTAACCTGTCATCAATACGATCCCCATATCTATCCTTAATTTGGGAATCAGACAAATTAGAGGTTATCACAGTCCAGCTCTGCCTGTCATACCTGGTATATAACAGCTCAGTGATAGGAGAGAACTCATTTCCGTAGATTTTGAGGTTTACAGGCTCAGTACCTATATCATCCACAAAAAGAAGTTCCTGTGTTACCAGCCTTTTATACAGGTCGGGATTCTCACTGTACGCCTTTGCCAGGTTGATAGCTGTTACCCTGTAAACGGTTTTCCGCTCATTGCTGTAAACACTATCGAAAAGGTAGTTCACAAGCGTACACATAGCATTTGCCAGCGTTGATTTGCCAGTGCCACAAGTGCTGCCATAGAGCATAAGCCCATACTTATTTCTCCCCATCAGCCACTTTGCAGCTTTGGCAACTCTCTCATCCGTTGCATTATCCCTTACGAACTGGCAATTCCTCTTTATTACTTCTGCCTGGTAGCATTTCATAAGCATTTCTGTCAGTTCTTTAGGATTCATATCCGAAAGGCTAAAGCGTGTCTCTGTACGCCTGTGGATCTGGTAATTCAGCTCCCGTAGTAGCCCCTCCATTGATTTTGCTTCCATATTTCTGTAAATCTTCGTAATACCTATCTATTACCCAGTTTCTTATTGTTCGATAATCGGACTTGTACTTTCTGCCAGTTGAACCCTTGTAGTTATCCAGAATATCAATCATCTTCTTTGTCGCATCCTCTCCGTACTCAGAACATAATTTTGCATACTCATCATTTGTAAGGGACACAAATTCAGCATACTTGTACTTTTTCTTCTTGTCCGCTGCTGCCTTTTGCTCTGGAGTTAGTGGCGGTGGCGTTTCTGGCACTTCCTCAGCCGTGTTTGAAAACAAATCCGTCTGCTCCTGCTGTACTGGTACAGGTTTCGCTTGTGTAGCTGGAATTGGGGTTGATAAAATCTTTGATTTAGTGGTTTCACCACCTTTTCTGCCAACCATCTGCCTTACGGCTCTTATCTGCTCCTTTCTTATCATCTGCCTACTACAAAAAGCACCATCATCACGCACCGTACATAAGCCACAATCTATTAGCGTTTGAAGCCAATTCTCACTACCAGAAGCATCCACACCGAGCAACCGTATTATCTCATTCCTTGTGTAGATTGTTCCGTCTGGCTTAGCCATCACACCACGCTCCTTACTCTCCCACATATAGCAAAGCATATCAATCCACAACCCCCTTACATCTGGAGGAAGATTTCTAACAACTGGGAGCGTAATCCACTCAACCGAGTTGAAAGGCATTGGTGATATTCTTTCTTTTTTAGCCATATTGTGATTGTTAAGGGGAGAGCGTAGGAAAAGCCCCACGCCTCCCACATAGAGCATTATACCTCCATTATTGCAATATCTGGAGCTATATTTCTGATCTTTTCAAGAACATTATCCAAACAGCGGTCTCTGTACTCCTCTGCCATTTCGTTAGCACCAGGAGATACAAGCTGGAGCAGGACTTCACCATTCATAAGGTAGTGATCGAACTCTACCTCTATGGCTTCTTTTGCAGTACCCTTGAAAATCGGGATTTTCACCGTGAAGCTCTTAGGCAGATTGCTCTCCACCTGGCAACGGTAAACATCCGCTGTAGAGCCAGACGGATCTTTCTGCTTCTGTATCTCAGCCTTTGCGTTTGCCACAAAGTTTTTGAGAACCGATACCAGTCTCATACACTCCTCCTTGTCGGCAAAAATGCCACGATTGAGGCGCAAGAGCTGTCCCAACTTAGCAGGAACAAAAGCAGCTTCTGCATTGTTGATACCCAGTTTCTCAAAGATTTCTGAGAACTCAACCGAACCTGTGAGAGTACCTTTCGTGTACTCATCATCCTCATTCACCGTAAGGGTGATAGTCATTTTCTCACGGTTTACCTGGATATTGGCTCTTTTCTGATCCACCGTGCTGATTCGCTTCTCCAGCCAGTCAGACGGAGTGGAGATAACTCCAGATACAGATGTCTTGATAGGTGCCTTGGTAGGCAAGCTCTCTACAGCTTTCGGTGCATCACCGATTCTGTGAATAATCTCTATGGGCTTTTCGCCCGTGTAGTTCTCAATGTTTACGGTCAAACCGTTTTCCTGTTCTTTCATTTTGTTGAAATTTTAATGTGAATAACTATTGTTCAGTACCTGTAGCAGACAACTCCGTTCTGCTTACACCACGGATAACACTCATAATGGTGCGCTGCCTTTCCTCCTGTGTCATCGGTCGCTCCTCCAGCTTGTAGCCCTCTGGTGAATAGATGCCCACCATCTTCTCATCTTCATCCACAAACTTGTAGCAATCACCTTTGATCAATTCGCCTCCAGTCTTAAGCTCCTCCAGGATCTTTCCATACCTCTCAGAAAGAGGTTTGATTTTCCATTTGATGGTAGCCCTGTACTCTGCCAGTTCCTGCTCCAGCTCTTGCATTTGGATTGATACATTTGCAAGGTCGGCTCTCTTTTCATTGATTTCTGCCTGGTCGAACTTCCTTGTGTAACTCCGTTCCAGGATCTGATCGCAGCTATCCCGTAGGATCTGTTCCCTCTGCTCAACAGGGGTTTCTGATAACATTACATCTTTCATTGTACTGTGTCATTAGTTAATACTTATGTTTATCAAACACACATCTTTACATACGCCATCCTACCTCAAAATTGAATTTCAAGTAGTCAGCCCACAGTTCAACGAATTGCCGTCCGAAATATGCAGCCTTTTCATCCGTTTCCTGGCACAAGCGGAACCCAAAGTGCGCAGACGCATACGAGGAGCGATAAAGCGTATGCAGACAACCGAAACCCGCACTCGCACCAAGACCCGCAGCAGCAGACAGGAGGGCACCCCTCTGTTCCTCATTCAGATCCTTGATTTCGTCTTTCGTCCAGAGTGCAAGCCAAGGGTACCACATAACCTGGCTTCCATCAGCATTTGGCATAGGCTCCCAGTTACGCCCCCAGAGGGCACGGCTGATAGTCTCCAGCTTATAGAGAGCAACCAAGTGCTTAGGAGCAATGAAATGCTGCTCTCCAGTCTCCACAACCGTTTCCTGTTCGGTCTCATCCGTTGTAAGGATAGGTTTGATGCCTAAAGCCTCACAAGCATCCTCATAGCTCTTGATAGTCTTGTAATCATCCAGAGTAGGCTTAACCCTGTTCTCTTTCTCCTCCTTGCAAAACAGAGCAGCAAGGACATTTTTCACTTCATCGGTCTTGGCAGCATCAAATGCAGCCTTAACTTCCTTTTCTGTTACCTCAATTACTTTCATCTTTCAATGTTTTTAATTTTTTAATTAGATTGTTTGTTATACGGATCGCATTCTGTACTCTAAGGCTTTGCCCTGGAGGTATGCTTTTAATCAGTATCGGTATCAGCCGCATCAACTCCGACACCACGGCATTTGGTATTCTTTTCATTTCTCCAAAAGCGATCTGGATCTGGTATTTCAATGTTAAGGAACTCTCTTGCGTACTCCCTCAGCTTCTCGCAATAGGTGGAAAATGTAACAGTATCCATTGTTGCTGTAGAATCTGGGAACTGTATGATTTCTCCAGTATGCTTATTCACAACTTTGTCCGCTGTCATTTGCGACTTGAAAAACTCGTGTACCTGTTCTATACTCACGAACTCCCAGCCAGCTTCCAGTAGAGCCTCCAGCAGCATAGGGTATATACATCCCCATAGCCAGCCATTCTGATCGTTTGATCTTGGCTTACGGACTTTCTTAACCTCAATCCTGTAAATCCCATCGCACACCTGGCTAAACCAGGAATACAGAGGGGAAAGGTTAAACAGCCCTCCTTTTTTCTCTACCAGCACTTTTGCCATACCTACATCCTGTCTATGTTGATTGTTAAACCTGGTCTGGCAGCATATACCACCTTACCTGTCTGCCTTTCAATTTCCGACACAAAGAACTGCTCATCGCTGTTGTTATCGGACAAATGCAAGAGGACTATGTTAGACACCTGGGATAGATCGTTTGATGCCAGGAACGACTTGCAAGATGATAACTCAAAATGTGATGTCATTAGTCTGTCTCTCTGTGATGGTAGTGTGCGACCGTCACGTATTGCCTCTATCAGCTTCCTGTCAGAGTAATTACACTCCACCAGAACATTGTTCAGCCCCAAGAAACGGTACTCACACATACAGCTGTCAGTGAGAAAGAATAATCTACCACAATCTGGATGCTCTATCAGATAACCGACACAGGGAACATCGTGGCAAGCAGAGAACGGCATAACCTTGAAATTTCCAAGTTTATACCCCCTGCCTGGCTTTATCGGCAAGCAACGAGATCCAGCTACCTGTTTTGCAGCCAACACCTCTGGAAGTGCCAAAGTATAAAAACCGCTCTCTACCATTGCCTTGATGTACTTTGCGTGATCGTTATGCTGATGAGTTATCAGACAGCCTACAACCTTTCTGAGGTTGAAACCAAGAGCTTTCTTTACATCTATGAAACGGATTCCAGCATCAATTATAAGAGCCTCGTTTCCATTATCCAGGATGTAACAATTACCACTGGATGAGCTGCCTAACACTTTCAATTCCATATCCTACTCATTAAAATCCAGGATCTACAGCTCCAGGAGCATTTATTTGCGGAGCAGGTACCTCTGCCACATCTTCATACTCAACAGCATCCATATCGAAAGTCTGTGTGTTGGCATTAGCCTGGAGCAAAGAATCCCTGTTGTCTGCTGAATCCCCCTCAAAGTCGTTGGAGATAGCATCTTGCATCTCTACAGAGAGGTAGCCATATTTACTGAGTAAATTACGGATCACGGTCTTGATAGCCATTCCGTGGAAGTTCCCAAGCCATCCTACTGTCTTGCTGTCTGGAGCCATAGGAAGATCTGCCAGGCAGATAAGGCTCTTAACGGAAACATCCTCCCTGTTTCCATTGTCATCATACTTGACAAGCCCCTTGCTATACTTCTTTGCGTGGTTTGCCATCTGCTCAACTGTCATATAGAGAGTTTTGCTAAAGCCATTCAGAAGCTCGAAATAGCAGAAGTAGCCTACAACCTTATCGGACTTGCGATCGCCATCAAAGGCAATCTCCCCAGTGAGTTTGTTTACCTTTCTAAGCTCTCCCTCATACACGGCATCCGCATTGATTGTACGGTATTGACCTGTTCTCATAGCAAGCTGGATATATCCCTTGTAGCCCATCTGAAAGACTGGCTCATACACTTTCACGAATCTGCCTGTAGCAGGATCTTTCTTGGTATTTTTGAACGGGATCACATAGGCATATCCCAGGGCTTTGTTGATAGGCAGGTGCAATACGGCTGCTTTCAGAGCCTCCATAACGACCTGTTTAGGCTGGCACTGCTGGAGTGCCGTATCTCCGTTGTAGAGGTCAATAACGGAGGCTACAAATGTGCCAGCGTTCTTTCCAAGAGCATTCTTGAACTGTTCCTGTACACTATCAGCATTCATAATGCTTTTCAGTACATCTACTGGCTTGCGCTGCTCTGCCACAGCTCCAGCCCTTGTGTTTGCAGCCTGTACCACGGCTGCTGCTGTTGCTTTCTGTGTCATATTATTCTATTGTTAATTGTTGTCGTCCTGTAACTTTCACAAGGTTTACGACCTGTGAAATAGTAGGTATAATCTCGGTAACGCTCTCCCTGTTATCAATGAAAATAGGAGCTGAAATGCCCTTGTACTGGCATATTGCGTTGATAATATCCAAGCCAGCATTCACCTTGCCAGCAAAGTTTACATCTGGGTATGGAGTGCCGTTCACGGTGCATACACAAGTGATCTTTTCGCCTCCATTCAGCTGTTCTGAAATGAATGAGAAAGACACATAGCGGAAAAGCCCGTTGATACGCTCCAACAGCTTTGCATCTTTGGCTTTCTGGAACTCCTGGGCTGTGAACTCCCATTTCTCCAGGTTGGCAAGCTCCTGGTTATTCGCTGCTCTCATATCCTCCAGGTCTGAGATCTCCTTTTCAACCCTGGCTATCTGCTCCATCTTTGAAAGCCTTGTATTAAGCTCTGCGATTGATTCTGAGAGCACACGTTTACCGTTCTGTAGTTCTGATACATCTACAGGCTTTGCTTCAACTGTGAGCTGATTTTGAAGATCTGCGATCTCATTCTTAAGGTTGATGCAATTCTGGTCTTTAGCAATCAGCAGATCCACATTCGGAACCTCTGGTATCTCTGACTTCTTAGCCTCAATCTGTTCACGGAGATAAGTTACCATCTTCTCAATTTCAGCCACCTCATAAAGCACTTTGTTACGGGTGTTGGCTATTGAATCCTTTTTTGCGGATTTTTCTTTGCCCTTTTCACGGATGGATTTAAGGCGGTTTGCTTTGTTCTGGTTGAAATTCTCCTGTAGCTCTTTCTGCTTAGCCTCAATATCATCAACCTCCAGAGGTCTCTTGCAAGTAGGGCATATAAATGCACCGTCTGGATAGGTGATAGTCTCAGCATTGACTTTATAGAACTCTGATCTGAGAGCTGCCATTTCTGAATCAAGCTCGGAAATATCCCTGTCATAAGAGGATATATCAGAGCGTTTGCGATCTATCTCTCCCTGCTTTTCACGAAGCCTGTACTCCAGATCCCTCAGTTCCGTGTTGGCTTTGTTCACACCAGCGTTTGCCTGTGTCTTGATTTCGTTCTCAGCGTTCAACAGGGCAATACGCTTATCTCCAAGCTGCTTCTGGATCTCTGCCTTGCGCTGGTACTCCTTTTCGTTAATCTTGGATTTGTCGGCAATCTGGGCATCAACATCTGCCAGGTTTGCTTTCTTTGCCTCCAGCTCCTTTGAAAGAGCATCCCAGTCCTCATCTGCTGGTTTCAGCCTGTTTGCAGTGTCTATCTGTTTCGGAATAACAGCTATGGCATCCTTGCAAGCCTTTTTCTTTGCTGCCACCTCCTTAGCGTACTGGGCAAGCGATCTGCCAGACAACTGAGCAAGAAGCTCCACGAACTCTGGTTTCAACGCTGCCACCTCATCATCAGAGATATTGCCTACCATTTCCACCAGCATATCTTTCTGTACATCTGCTTTGAGGGATGGGAAATAGAACGGATTGGTAATCATTCTAAACACATCCTCTGGAATAAGAGCAGCTATTTCTGCATCATACTCCTTTTTAGTGCCAACCTTGACATCGTTAATGTAACACTCTGTCTTGTGGTCTTTCAGAGTTTCCTCTGTTGTTCCTCTGGGCTTCACCCAGTTCTCAACATAGTTGCGCTGTAACTTCAACACAGAACCATTCACCTCCAGGATTCCACATACAGAGTGCTCCAGGTGGAGAATAGGTTTCTTTGTGGCTGGATCAATGGTCTTGATGTTGAAATTGCTATCCGATCTCCCCGTGCTGTCTTTTCCGAACAACAGCCAGAGGAAAGCATCGAATACTGTTGTCTTTCCAGTTCCATTGTCTCCACTTATTACAGTTCCCTGCTCTGAGAAAATGATCTCCTGGTGCCGTGCCCCCTTGAAATTGGTTAGGGTTAGGCTTTTCAATACGATCTTTCGCATAATCACTTGTTAATTAAAGAGTTTATTTTTTCTGATTTATCAGCAGCTAATAACTCAGCTCTTGAATAGAGCACTTTAGAACGTGATGTACTTCCAGCTCTGGAGCCTGTTACAACTCCAATTCTTACCCAGCGTTTTACCCTCGCCTCCTGGAATAGCCTGTAAGCCTCCCTTTGGGAAATAAGATCCTCGCCTGGTCTGGTCTGCTTGACATAGTTTGCAGCCCCAAGCTCAGCCATTTCCATACAGAGATTCTTTACCTCATATAGCTCTAAAGTGACAGCCATATCATTTACTGAATTTATGGGATAGATAAGATTTTACGCTCTCAGTTCCATAGTCATTGTCGAAGTACAGAACGAGACAGAACACGAAGCACATACCAGCAACAAATAGCTGGTGCCAGGCTCCAAAGAATACACCCCCTACCAGGGCACTCAGACCGAGCAATGCAAACAGGCAAAGCCAGATCAAATTTCCTAATGTTGAATTACTCATCGGTGTTGCATTTAAATGTTAGTCAAATAATTCATTTTCTGGGATTCCCAGATGCTCTGCGATCAAAGAACGCCTCAAAGAATCTGGTCGCTGGGTGCCATAGATCCAGCAGCGTACTGTTGCTGGATGCACCTTGCACAAGTCCGCTATTTCGTCCACAAAAGCGGACTTCGGAGCTTTAGCAGCCTTTGGAGGCAAAGCATCGTAGTGTTCCCTAAATCTGTTTTTAGCCATACTTTTAACGCTTTAATTGTGTGTTGTACAAACATATTTTCGTATATTTGCACCACTTACAATGTTTAAGTGGTGCAAAGATATATATTATCGGCGATATAACCAAACAAAATAGCCGATATTTTTTCAACAGAATCATTAAACATAGAGCGTAAATTATGGAACAGATTGATTTGAAACAACTTAGAATAGAAAAGAATCTTACACAAAGAGAGATGGCAGAACTGTTTGGATGTAATCAAAACTTTATATCCGACATAGAGACTGGGAAAAAGGCACTTCCACCAGATAAATTGGCGATATTAAAAGCAAGATTTGGTGATATAACCAGATATATAACCCAAGAAGTGCAATCTCAAATGGCAGAGGGTAACAATATCATTCAGCAATCTGCAAAAGGTAACAATATAACCCAGCACACGGATGGCAACACAGTACACAAGTTTATCAGCCTATTGGAAAAGAAAGATGAGCAGATAGACAGGCTACTCACAATCATTGAAAAGTTGAACAAATAAAAACTGAGATAATGGTAACTTACTACAGAAAAGTATTAGACCTCTACAGGGAGGCTATAACAAATCACCAGGTAAATTCTGAAAGGATCCTGGCATTAAAGGAAGAGATAGCTTGCGCAATAACAGCAGCAAGAATCAAAGGAGAGGAAACTGATATTCTCCTGGAGTTAGATAATGATGTAAAATTTCTTGAAAGCACACTGATATGAAAAAGATACTTGTAATGATGGTGATAGCACTGCAATTCATTCTTTGCGGATGCTCAAAAGATGATGATGGAGTAATCATAACAAACCTGTCTGGCAAAAACTGGTATGACACACAAATCTGGTTCAGAGAAACAGAGGGAGGTGACTTGAAAGGCTACAAAGAAGTGGGTGTAGTTACCATCGGCTCAACTTGTGTAGTAGAAACATCTGAGCCGTATTTCTACATCTATGCAAAGGACAATAGAGGCAGAATGATAATGAGCAGGGATATTCATATATCTGGAGGCAAAGCAACCGTTAAAGAAAAGGATCTGTTTTAATGAATACACCAGTGAGCAAACAGATAATACAACGGTTCTATGATGCGCTGGATGCCATCATAGCAATGAAAAAGATCCGAGGGGTGAATACCTATTGCCGACTGAATGACATTGACAGGCGCAATTTCTTGGCGCAAAAAAAGGATCTTGATAGAGGCTGGTTCCAGGTCTCCTGGCTACAGCCTATTGTTCGAGAATACGGAGTTAGCGCACGCTGGCTGCTAACAGGATTCGGAAAGATGTTCAACGAAAACGAATAACGGAAAGAGGGAGCTTGCACGCTTCCTCTTTTTTCTTCTTCCCCCATACCCCTATTATATACTCTTATTCTTATATTATAATATATATTATTATATAGAGTATATATATCCCACCGATAACTTTTGCTTAAGCAAAACGGCACTTTGCTTTTGTTGATTTTCAAGCACTTACAGAATTTTGCTTAAGCAAATCTCATTTTTGCTTAGGCAAATATACAGGCTCATCCACATTGATAGACAGTTTCAGCAGATCCAGAACTTTCCTGTTCGCCTTGTCAATCGGATCCCAGGACTTGCGGATGTATATATCCGTAACCCTCATACTATCGTCCACGTGATTGAGTGCTGTATGCACCGTGTACTTATCCACTCCAGCATCATTGGCAGCTATAGTTGCCCAGGAGTGCCTGGCAGCATAGAACTCCAGATCATCTATACCAAGTAAATTTCCGATCTTTTTCAGTCCCTTGTTTATGGCAGCACTCAGAGTATCTATGCTGGAGTACATCTTATAGAACTTGAAAACTCGCTCTCCAGACGGATCCCTATACTTATCCACCAGAGCCTGTATCTCTGGCTCAATCTTTATGGAGATCTCCGCTTTATCCAAACGCCTCTCCTTTGTCTTAGTCCTCTGGTATGTTATCCTACCATCCTTGCAGTCAATACAGGTGTACAGATCCACGGCATTCATTCCGATAAGCCCGAAACTCAAAAGGAATATATCTCTGGAGAAATTATACCTGTTCGTTCCTGGTTGCATTATCATTGAATACTCCAGGTTAGCTATTGCCTGGATCTGTTCAACGGTTAATGCCCTTTTCCTGGAAGCTGGCAATTTCGGGAAATCAATATGGGAGAAAGGAGAGTTTGGAATACGGATGATTCCAGCATCCTCATCATTGAACTCCCTTTTTGCCCTGTTGTGAATTGACCTCATACGATTGAGGTAGTTGTGCGTAACATAGCCTCTGGTGACATTCGGCTGTTCACTGATCCACTTTGCCCAGTCCTGGAGGAACTTCACCGTAATCTCTGAGATCATCACTTTGTCCCTACCAACAAACTTAACCAGTGAATTGATCGCACATACATAGGTGGCAGCATTGCCAGTATGCCCCGTTGCCCTCATCTTCTCTATCTCTTTCCAGGTGTAAGCCACTATATCCAGCTCAAACTTCTCATCCTGGTTTGCAGTCACGAGATCCACAACCTGCTCAACAGTCATTTCCTTAAGCCTCTCACCGACCTTATCACAGATCGAGCGATACTTCCTAATCAGCTCATCCGTCAAGTCTATGTACTTCTTGTTTCGGATCTTGAAAGACCTGGTAATATCATCCTTTGTGACATACCAGACTGTAGCCAGGTATTTCTTCCTCCTGTTGTGGGTAACTCGGATTTTGATGTTATAGGTACCATCATCCTTACGCTGGTGTGCGTATATCTCTGCCTTGAATGTTGCCATATTGCTTTCTGTAGAACATTTGTAGAACTTTTCACAGCAAAGTTACCTATTTTTTTGCGGATTTTGCGGAAAAGAAAAGCCCAACCATTTCTGGCTGGGCTAAAAAAGTAGCTCCGATGGGAATCGAACCCATATTTTAGGTTTAGGAAACCCACGTTCTATCCGTTGAACTACAGAGCCTTACCTTTCTTTTGAGCTACTTTATTTGTAGTGCTGTCCCTTTTAGTACAACTCGGATTCCTCTTTACAGAATACCTGTTTAGGAAACTTTTATCCTATCCTTGATTATCAACCAGATATAGAGTATTTTCAGCATTTTGTAGAACTATTGTAGAACTCTTGCATTTTATACGAAATCCCTGCTCCTTTCGGAATACAGGGATCTCTAAATGCAACACCGATTTTCAGATCGGCTTTGCAAAGGTATCACTATTTTTGAAAATCACCAAAAAAGCCGTGTGTATTTCTCAATAGACACGGCTCGAATAGGTAAAAACTATCTACAGAAAGCTATTTTTTGCGTTTTCGCCTACATTTATTATCAAGTTCTATGTACTCTGTATAAACAATCTTAGTGTGAGGGTTGCTGCTTCTGATCTCCTGTCTGATAGCTTTGGTTCCGTACTTGATAAACCAGAACTTCTTGGGAATACGATGCACAATCTGAGTGAGCGTATCAACAGAGGTAATGTTAAGCCTCAGATCCTTTCCTTTCAGCTCACCGACAACAGTAACCCAGGGATCTTTCCACTCTATAGCTTGCAACTTCAACGGTGGCAAGGTGTCTCTATGCACGATGGAATCTCTTACAGTCGTGTTCACCTCCACCTCTGTTGCAGTCTGTGTTGTGGAAGCAGCCTCAATCCTTTTCAGCTTCACCTTAAGCTCATCAGCAACCTTACATACCTGGCTGTAGTTATCCTCCAGTTCTGAGTAAGAGAGCTGGAGCCGTTGAACAGAGGCAGCAGATTTTCCTGCCTCCGTCTGGTAATACTCCACCTTTTCCATCAGTGCCTGTTGGTTGCCAGTGAGCCGTTCTTTCTCCTCCTTAAGGTTTCTGTTCCACCCCCAGAGGGTTGCGCACGCTATACAAAGTATGGAGCACGCTATCATCAGATACTTATTCATTGCTCTTGATATAATTGATTATACCATCAACGTGAACACTCACTATAGCCTGTTTGCCATCCTCTGAGAGCAAGTAAGCCACATCCTCCTTGTTGTCTTGAAAGAAGTTCTCGGTAAGAACAGCTGGGCACTTCGTCTTTCTGAGGACATAGAAACTTTCCTCCCAGTCTGGATCTCCATCAGACCTATCTTCACGGATTCTTTGCCCAGTGAAATACATCCTGGCACTCTCATACAGAGAATCGGCAAGAGCATCTGCCTTTGTCTTACCCTTTGAAGTGTATGCACTCCAGCCTCTTGCTTTCATCCACTCTCCACCAGAACCAGCAGCATTGCAGTGAACAGAGATAAACAGCACATTGGAGGATCCGAACTTGCCACAATTCTCATTTACCCTCCTTGCTCTTTCTGAAAGAGGCACATCGGTATCTTCTTTCACAATACGCTCTGCTTCGTAGCCTCTTTTTCTCAGCTCCGACACAATACGCTCTGCAATCTCTCTGGTGTAGGCATACTCTCTGAGCTTACCATCTGGGGAGCGTTTACCAGGTGTATTCTCTCCGTGCCCGTTGTCAATAAGTATCTTCATAATCAAAAGTCATTCAATCTATGGTAGAAATCCAGCTTGATTCTATCATAGACAGCAGTAACATTGGTGTATGCCCTGCCATTGTTAATAGTCTCGTTGTAAACCTCGCTTTCAATAACCCCTGCAACCCATTCCACCCAGTCTGGAGAAGTGTAATGTGAAAGTTTATTGCCCTTGTAGGTGTAGCAATCAAACCTACTATTACGATCATCGTGTAGGTTGCACACAAGGGTATGTATCTTTGCCCTTGTAGCCTCTTTGTCTATGATATGGTTTTCCTCCCGTACCTTTTTAATAATACGGCATACCCTTTCTACAGCAAGATCAAAGAAAGTGTTTGAGGTGTTTTTGATACGCAAAAGAGTTTCTGGGCGCAATCCCTCCGATATATCGGTAAGCTGTTCATTTTGCCTTTTCGTTTCATCCAACAGTTCCGACATCAATTTCTTGTTGTCGCTTATCATACTGTTGATAATAGCCTTGAACCATTTGAAACAGGCAACCATCAGCATTGCTGACAAAATCAGAAAGAAAGCAGCAGTAATAGCCATCATACCTACATCGCTGATTCCTCTTGCGACATTTACAGCATCATCTACCATTATCTGCTCCTCCTATTCTTTGTTCGTTTATAAAACTCGAAGTTTTCTCTATCTTCTTTGGTGATCTCCGTGTTCGGACTGAATACTCTGAATCCGTACATTGTTCCGTATTGAACCACTTTGATTACAGCACGGAACGGATAGCGTCTGCCAGGAGAACAGAATACATCTTTCAGCTTTTTACTGTCAGTAAAGAAAGCCGATCTTCCATATCCCTCTCCATAGGCAATAAGTGTGCGCTCTCCGTTCTCCGTCTGCCTTGTTTCTACTCCAGTGAATACTGTAACCTGGTTGATTACAGCATCCACTGAAGTAAACTCGCAATCAAAGAGATCGTTTGAGGAGGAGTTTTCATCCTCCACAAAATCCTCTATATACTCGCTCATAAATCCGTAGGAATGTTATAAGTTTCACAATCCGCATCAACCATCGCACGGATAGCCAAGCGGTCACGTAAGAAGTCCTCGTAAGGCACCTTAGCATCTGGTGACATAATACCAAGCTCAGCACTCTGATATTCGTTCACCAGTTTGCTCTCCGTCTTAGGAGGATATTTTGCAGTCAGCAGAGTTCCAAAGATGTTGTCTGCTGTCTTAGGGTATTCCACCCTAACACTATCATACTGGTACATCGTACCATTTGCTTTAGGATCATCCTTTGCGACTACCTCAGTGCCACCAATCTCATCTACTGCCACTGAAACTTCCTTAATGTTGTGGTTGTAATGAAATGTGCCCTGTCCGTTGTTAAGATCCTCGATAACTTCTGGCATCGTCTTAGCCAGCAGCCCTATAGTCAATACACTTGTGTCCATTGTTTATACAATTATTTAGAATGAATTTACTATGTTCCTCTGAGCATCTGATTATCCAGCCATATTCAGATGGAAAGAGGTGTTTTATCGCTGTTTTGTCTTTGATCTCGTACTTCTTACTTATCTTATTGTACTTCTTAAAGAACCTCAACAAAATGCCCTTTCTGAGGAGTATTCCGTAATGATTCTGCTTGAAGCCCACGTAATCAATACCACGATCATCAACAGGGAAAATTTGCCAGTTGTGTTTAATCTCCACTTTCAACTCCGAACCCAAGTACAAGCCAAACATATCCAGGATATAGTGAAGTGCAGCCTTATCAGAACAGAGAACAACTATATCATCCATATAACGGAAATAGTAGAAGTCCACTCCGAATTTTGCCTTAACTATCTTTCTCAACTCCTCCACAGCCCAGTGATCGAAGTATGCCAGGTACAGGTTGGCGAAGTATTGACTTGTGAAGTTACCAATAGGCAAACCTTTTTCTTTACCGTTGCTATCTATTATCTTATCCAACAGCCTTAGAAGTTGCTCATCCGCAATCTTATATCGGATAATCCGCTTCAAAGCAGCGTGATCTACATTGTCGTAGAACTTTTTAATGTCAATCTTTAGGCAATACTTGGTACCTTTCCTATCAAGTACCAGAGCAGTATGAACGTCCTCCATACACTTATGTATGCCCCTGCCTTTGATACAGGCGTAAGTGTTAGAGATAAACTGATTCTGCCAGAATTTACCCAACACATTGATGATGCAATGGTGAACAATTCTATCTGGATAGAAAGGAGCGATCATTATCTCCCTTTCTTTCGGATCGTGAATCAGCTTTATACGATATTCACCAGGTGTATAAGTTTCATTTCTTAGGCTCCAATAGAGATCATCCAAGTTCTCTAAAATGTTGTCGTTGAAATTCCTTATTTCAGCACGATCACCTTTCCCTTTTTGGGCGTTGTACTGGGCAAGTGTCAAGTTCTGACAATCATATACCAGGAAATACACATTTTTCAGTTTCTTGCCTGGTGATACGGCTATCTTGCCAGTGTCTCCTATGTAAATACCGCAATCGTCATAGTCTGAGTATATACCTTTTATATCATAATACGCCATTATTGTTGTGCCGTTGGTCTAAAACAGAGCTTTCGACTATGCTACTCACACCGTTCTAACTCGTATTATTTTACCAGCTATCAGCGTACCGATAGCCCCTGTGTGGTACGGTGGTGGAAATCAACAGTCTATATCTTATTCAAGTTGAAACCACGGTAAAAGCGGAACCCAATGTTCGCATTCGCATTCGAGGAGCGATTATTCGTATTCAGATAACCGAAACCCGCATTCGCACCATTATTCGCATTAGCAGACAGGAGGGCACCCCTGCTCTCCACCACCTTTTGTATTTTCAATATGTTAAAGAACGCTTTATAAAATCGCCCCGTGCTCCGTAATTTGCAGTCACGCTAATTGCGGCACAAGCGGAACCCAATGTACGCAGTCGCAGCCGAGGAGCGATAACTCGTATGCAGAGAACCGAAACCCGCAGGCGCACCATAATTCGCACTAGCAGACAGGAGGGCACCATACCAGCCTCTACCAGGAGTAACAGCATTTACAGGAGTGTAGAAGTAATCACAGAATCCTGTAGTGCCTCCAGCTCCAACCTTGTCTGGGAATGTGAATCCCTTGGCAGAGAAAGCTACTGTATCAATATAGCCCTCAGCACGAGGCAGCTCTGTAATAGCCACATATCCGTTAGGTACAGTAGTAGCATTGTCAGAGTGTGAAGTGAACTTGGTAGGATCCTCACATACAAAGGCGGTGGACTTGTCATCCTGGTGCCATATCAGCACATCATCGGCAAGCATCCAGAGATATTCAAACGGAACCTCCAGACCACGATACGAGGTGACATATACCACCTTATCGCCTCCAGTCCATCCTTTGATTGTGTACTCAACCCTGCCTGTGTTGTTTCCGAGCGTTGCAGTAACACCACAAGGAACAAACGGCTTATAACCTCCCCAGGTATTCCACTCTCCACTTGCTACAGCTGGTCCCGAACCAAGTCCTCCCTGGTGGAATCCGTCAGCAGTCAAAGTTGCATTATAGGTCTCCTGGCAGTTCCTGTTTGCGTACTCAATCCTCTGCAACCAGGCAATTTCATTGTAAGCCCTGTAAGCTCCGATATGAGTGCCATCCTTGCAGAGAGGTCTCACAGTTGCCTTTGATACAGAAGTGCGAGGCATACCGAGCATAGAGTTATAGGTACCGTCTTTTGAGGCATCACTGGATCCAGAACCGCCTCTGAACTGAGCAGCATTGCTTTTCAGAACCACAAAGCCGTTGCTATCCCTTGCAATCTCGTTACCATTCCAGGTAAGCCAGCATCCAGAAACAGCCTTGTTGTTTGTGAGGTCAATAGTTCCGAACCACGGAGAGATAGACTTGCGATCCATCTTGATAAAACCAGGCAGAGGATATTCCGAAATGGCATAGATCCACTTCGTTCCGCTGATCTCAATTCTCAGATAATACTCTGGCTTTTCAAGCATCACATTACCATCCGTACTGTCAATAGTGGCTACAGCACCGCTATCCTTTTTACGGCTGTCGTTCTGGTGGAGGTAGTATTTCACCGAGCCATCCGTGTTCTCTACAAAACGCCTCAACTTAGCCTGTACGGGCAGAGTGCGGTGTAGATCCAGGTTGCCAACTCTCACAAGGTTTTTGTCCTTGCTTGTGAAATCACCCTGTACTCCATACCACTGATCGTATGGGTACTGTGGCTTTGTCGTGCCACTACCTAAAAGTAATCCCATTGTTGTATAATGTTATTTGATTGTTTCTCCTGCTCCCCAGAAAATATCGTAATCATCCAGGCTTATACCGTTAGGGGAGATCTTAACGATTGCTCCTGGTGTCCAGTCTCCAATAGGCACTGGAAAATCACTCTCCGATTTGTCGCAAATAAGCTGGCATTTCACCAGCACATTTGTTTCCATCGTTACGCTTTTAGGTCTCACGAAAATAGAGAAAGAACTACCTCCGAGTGAGAATCCTTTGGAGAGGTCTGTTATCCTCCCCTTAGACAAAATCCGTAACTCTTGCATTGCTTCCATAATTAACCGAGTAAATTTACTGCAAATATACTAATAAATGTGTTTACCAGACACATTTTTAAGGCAAAAGAAATGGCATACCCTCTGATTTCTTTTGTTTTATCCATCAAAATGCTATGCACATCCCTTAATTGCCAGCCAGACAATCACACATTGAGCGATTTGCCCGACCAAACCACCCAGCAAGGTAGCAAGCAGATCCAGCCAATCCCACTTACCACCATACGAGCGATCTTTGAACTCCATTCCAGCAGCCAGCCCTGCTACAAAGAGTATGGTAAGCACCAGGGCACACGGAATCGCATACCCAAAGTGCTTCATTCTGTTGCTTTCCTTAATCCATTTCATAAGCATATTTTTATTCACTTTTATACCACCAATTAGGATCCATAATCATAAACACGCAAGAGCCATCATTTCTGGAGGCATCATCCGATATGTAGATAACGAATGATGATGTACTATTCATTTGAACAGTTGGCTTCATTCCGTCTGTTCCTGTCCCAGTAGCAAACACCATATATCCCTCTGGGAGTAATCCAGACTTCATATTGATGGTATAATAGCCCACTCCAGACCTTGTAATGCTCATCACGCCACTTAAGCTTCTGCCATCATACCAATTACCAGACAGATAGCAATTAGCCTGTTCGGAATCTCCGTGCATTACACCCATCGCAATCATCATCGGGTGCCTGCCATATTTTGATGTATCGTGTCTGAATTGCTCAAATCCAAAGCGACCTGTTATCTGCCAAGATCCTTTTATATCAAAACTACCAGGAGGTAGTTTGAAACAGGTAAGTTCCACGCATTCCTGCGGTCTAAGAGTAGCGTAAAAACCTCCAAGAGTTGCATCTGTAAAGTTCATTGATATTCCGAAAGTTGCACAATAAATAAGATAGTCTGCTGAGCCAATTTTACCAGAGTGGAATAAACGCACGACCTTACCAATATCCTCCCTCTCGTGCCCCATACTTAATTTTTTTTGTGATGCTTGTGATGGTAGGTAGAAAAGGTTGCTATCGGATATGTTTCCAGAATATGAGCAGGACATCTGGATAATTCCATTAAGCCTTGCTTCTCCTTTAGTTCCATCAAGGTACATCATAGGCTCTCCGCTTTTTGTTTGTGCTTCACTTTCAAGCCTCCCATTTCTGAATATCCAACCAGCTATATTAGCATTCTCAGCAAGCAGCAACTGTGTTGCTACAGTCTCAAACTGGGCACCAAAGTTGTTCCACTTACTTGTATTGGTAGGAAGAACATTAGAGAATGTACCAGCATCTATACGAGCGATATAATACAGGCTGTTGTATTTTACAGCATCAAGCCTGTTCTTATCGCCATAATAGGTTTTTGCGCTGTCATAATCACCACGAAACACCAGAACAGGGCTGTCTCCCCTTTCTCCTTTCTCTCCAGGATCACCCTTTTCTCCGTCCGCTCCTTTCTCTCCAGTCACACAGATAGCTGCTGTTGTTGTGGAAGTACCATTGGTGTATGTTATTATGGATCTCGTCCACAAATACCAGCCATTTTCCCAGGTAGGTCTTGTTGTTCCCCATTCACCATTTCGCAAGGATGTTGCAGAGCTTGATTTGTAATACTGCTCCACTATAGAACTTACACCGACACCAGCAGAACCTACTCCACCAGTGATACAAGCTGCCTTTGTGTAGCTTGTTGTGCCATCAGAATACAGGATCTTTGTTCTGCTCCAGATATACTTCCCATTCTCCCAGGCAGGTGCTGTAGTCTGCCATCCAGTAGTAGGAGCCGTTGAATTAGAGCTGCTCTTTGCATACTCCACATCCACCGTATTAACGCTTACACCGTCCGCTCCGTCCTTTCCATCATAAGGATTCACACGGATAGGAGTGCTCCACTGTTTCAGCAGATTATCAACAGTGCCATTCATTACCATTTCTATATCAGAAACAGGCAGGGCACGATTCAATAGTCTTACATCATCGTAGTAAACATCAGAGCCAAACATATTATCATCATAGAGCGCAAATCCTACAACCTGCTCATTAACGCTTCCAGTGTTCACCACCGTTCCGTTCTTGAACACGGTAACAGTCCTATCATTGAATCTGAAAGCGAGATGGAACCAGGTATTTGCCGTTACTGGGATTGTCTTTTCTACATAATCCCTACCGTTATAGGCATTGAGCATCCATTTCAGTTCTCTCTGGTTTGTCTTTACCCATAAGCAGAGTGTGAAGTTCTCTCCGAAAGGCAGATCATACGGTATGGTACATTCACCGTTTCCGCTCAGATTCATTGCATAACGCTCCCCGTCCTTGATAATGGATGCTCCATTAGACAGGGCACCGTTATATCCGTTTCCAGAAATATCCTTTACGCTTCCATTCTCAACAGGTATATAGAACTTCGTGTTATCTACCAGTCCGCTCTTTTTAGCCATAATGCACCAGACATATTCAAGCGTACCCACCTTTGGCATTTCCGTACTCCATCCTGGAGGATTCGGGCTTGTTGCATCCAAGGCAGGAGGCTCAGAAGTTGATCCGTTCTTTGCATACCTGTATTCATAGTATTCTCCAGCTGAGCCATCAGTGCCAGCCGTTCCGCTCTCACCCTTGATCTTACTCCAAGTATAATCCTCTGGATTGTCGCTATCCAGCTTCTCAAAGTCTGTGTACTGACCGATATAGTCTCCTGGATCCTCACCGTTGTTTGCAGTGAAAGACAGTCCTCCATTATCAGAATACTTGATATGGAGATAGGTTGTTCTACCGTCCTCTCCAGGCTCACCAGGGATTCCCTGCTCACCTTGTGTATCTTTCCAGGTATAATCACTCGGCTTGTCGCTATCCTTGCTGTCATTGTTCACAAGCAGACCGATATACCTGCCAGGCGTTTCTCCGTTGCCAGCAGTAAATGTTTCACCACCATCATCTGAGTATTTCAAGTGGAGATATGAGCTTGTGCCATCCTCTCCATCATCGCCCTTGATTCTACCCATATTCTGCCAGGTCGTTCCGTCCCAGATATACAGATCTCCATTGAGCAAATAAGCATCTCCTTTCTCATTGCCAGTAACAGGGAGCTGTGACACACTGGTTACTGATCCTTTGATGCTGATACTCGTACCATCGGCACCTCTTACTCTTATAGGAGCCTCCCAAGTTCCATCATTTATGGTTGAAGCAGTCTTTACACTCATCCACCTCACATTATCCGTACTGGTGTTGTGCCATCCTCCAGTTGTTCCGTTCCCTGTAGGCGTTGCTGGCTTCTCTATGCTATCGTGGAAAGTGTAGTAAACAGACTTTCCAGCCTCTCCAGGCTTTCCATCATCACCCTTTGAGCCTTGCGCAACAATAGCCCAATAAGCAGAATCAGTAGGAAGATTCCCCTGGCTCGGATCATTGTTTATATACCTGTATGTACAAGTTTCCCCATTGTGGGTATAGCTAACCTCATCGCCTCGGTAATACACATAGTTTGACTTGTATGTGCCTCTATATACACCTATATCAGACACATCACCAGAACCAGAAACCAACTTTACATTTCTCAGTGTTACTTGATTCCTTGCTGTTACATTCCAGTCCACAGAGCTTGAGCTATCTCCAATACGGAACTTGTTGCCGTCAAGATCCAGATAACACTCCCCATCGCTTGTAACAATCCTGCCAGTAGTAATGGTGTTTCCGTTTATCCTGGTGAATCCGTATGTTGTCACGAAGTCTCTAAACTTATCATCTGGGTACAGAGATGAGAGAATACCTACCTGGAAATAGTAGTTATTCGGATCCTCTACAGGCTCAAACTTCATCGGATCCTGTGTTAGGTGCCATACGCCAGAGCTTCCTTTCTTTGAGCACTTGGCAAACAGGTAATATCCTCCATTGCTTGCCATTGTGAACTCTGCTGCTCCCATATCCCAGGTGCGTATATTGTCATCATCAATGGTAAGGTGTACCAGCTTTCCGCTTGTTGCGTTGAACCTGTTTCCAAGTCCTCCAACATTCGCCTGGAGTACAACATCAATAAGGACAAACTGCTGACTTTTTGAGCCTACAGTGAGCATATTGGTATCAATGGAATTAGGGCGTATGTTTTCTGGATCAAAATATCCGTCTGTATCATACACCATTGTTCTCAGCTCCTCAGTGGTACGCCACCCTCTCCTTGCTTTCACGAAGTCACGAAGCCTGTTATTCTCTATAATCATTTCGTGATCTTTCACATCCAGTACGGTTTGGCTCTGGATTGATATTGCAGTTATGTCAGATAGCGTAAGAGTGTAGTCCTGCTCCAGCAATAGGTTTCTTGATACTTTCTGAATGCGGATATTCTTTTCAATACCCAAGCGTTCATCTTTTACTGGCACATAGTCACCTACTCGGAACACGCAGGTTTCGCTATCTGTAGGCAGAGTTTCCAAGAAGTACATCCTATCCAATGTGAGCTGGTACTGTGCCCTTGCCTGTGTCATAGGCTTGAAATCATCAACAGCAGCATACCACAAATCTTCCTCAGCGTTCAGTTCATAGGCTTCTGGCAGGTTTATATCAGTGATTTTATATCTGTCACCAACTTCAACCCTGTACGCCTCTGTGTCTGTAGTAGGAATGGTAAGACCTCTCTTGTCTGTGAAAGGAATCATCGTGAACTTCTTGCTTGCGTGCTCGTAGCCACCCTTAGCAAGCAGCTCAAACTCCTGCCCAGCAAGTTTTCCAGAGGTGAAAGTAACCTTTGCCGAAACACCGTTTATAAGGTACTTTGTCCCTTTTTCGTCCGTCTCGTTAAGGTCAAAATCCATCGTATCATCAATGAATGCGTTTATATCACCATCCACCAGTGCAGTAACCCTGCCAGTCCTCTTTGGATATATGTTATCATAGGTCTTGGCATCCTCATCGCTTCCAATCAAATCCCTTAGATCGGCATCCTCCAGGTAGCGATCCATATCATCTGAAATGCCAATCATTTCAGATCCAGCAGGAACAATGGTACCATCTGCCAGCTTGTGCTCATTCCGATTGAGCCTTTTAGGATAAGGGAGCTGGAGCCTTTCAGAGTAGTTCCTGTAGTCACTTCTGATATTGGTAGAACCGCCCTCAACCCAAAGCCTGGTAATGATAGCCTTATCATCCACCTTTTGCTCTTTGAGTTTGTATAAACCAAGCCCCTTTCCCCACTCAAAGAACTCATTTCCTCCAGGAGGAACAACTTTTGAACCGAACTTTCCTATGTGAATAGTTCTGATACCGTCTGCCTGTGTAATCTGAAATTCCAGCTTAAACTCACTATCACTACATAGCTTCTGCAATACCTGTAGGCAGTTATTCTTGGAGAAAGAGATAGTACGAGGCTCGGTATCTGGGCAATTTTCCTCATCGAACTTCCACAAGCCAGGATAATCACGATTCACATTATTGATGATAACATTGACGAAATCACGGATGCTGTAGGTGAGATCGAATGTATGCGAGGTTGATTTTCCGTCCTTGTCGGTATTCCTGTACAGGCTTTTCATAAGCTCGTACATCACCCCGTAGAAAGTCACATCATACACAAAGTGATCCTCAGAAAGAACCTCCCTGTTTACCTTAGTTCTGATATAATACTCCGAACCATCGATCACGATCTTATCACCCTTTGAGAATGATAGAATCTCATTCGCCACAATGGAAAGCTGTACATTATCATCACCCATAAGAGAGCTGTTTTGCACCGCACTCTTGACAGCGCAAAACGGCTCCCTGGTATTCAGTTGGATTTTTTCTCCGTTCCTTTTGATTATTTCAAAACATCCCATATCACGATAGCATTTGTAGAGAAATCGGTAACATCCTCAATCACTCCAGAGATAATTATATCATACTCTCCAGGCTCTGAATATGTGTGCTCCAGCGTTTTATTAAGTCCAGAGGCATTATAGGTATGCGTTCCATCACCCCAGTAAACATTGAGCATCTTGTAGCTGGAGAAAGAAATGGAAGCCACGCTGTTTGCAGTCGTTCCTATGTGCCTCAACACCTTTTTCACTGGCTCATCCTCAACAAGTTTGATGGTGAACGTGCCGACCATCAGATCATCATTGTATTGCCCCCAGGTCTTATCTGGATCCACTCCATCGTGTAACTCCACTTCGTAAACAAGCGGTTTGGTTGCACCATCGTACTCAATCTTAAGTCTATGGTTTCCATCAGCCTCAAACTGCTTGAAAAACATATTTACCCACTCAACATAGGCAGACCTGCCAGAAGCCTCTATAAAGCACTCCAGCGTTATTGTGCGCTCCTTGTAGCGTTTCCTCCTCTTATCCCTGGCAATTCCGTGGTAGCTGTCCCAATCAACCTGTAGCCCCTCTTTCCTCTCCAGTTGTCCTATGATTCCTTTGGACTTTGACACATAAACACCAAATTCCTTGAAATTCTTTCCGTCTATGTAATACTCCACATCGGAATCTTTCTGGAGTAGGAACACATCTTTTGCGTTCTTTGCGACATTGTAAACCTTGACCTCATCCAGTAATGCCTGTGTCCCATTCAAGCTATCATCATTGATAGAGAATCCTGTAGGAGTGCCAGAAAACGTGCCAGTATAAACCTGGCTTGTGCCCTGGTACACCGTGAATGAGCTGCCTTGCTTTACGAAAGCGAAAAAGCACCACTCCCCAGGAACGACATCAAGCCACTGCTCCAGGTAATTATCTACACCAGGTAAATTCAGCAACCATCCGATCCTTTTTGTTGCTGGAGCCAGAAAACAGGTTACTGTGAAATCAGAGCCAAAAGGAATCACTTTGGCTGTCTCGCACTCTCCATATCCGTTGAATGAAATAGACTTGCCTATTTTGGCTTTTTTGGAGAAATAAGCACCGTTTGAAAGAGTTGCATCTGCTCTGCTCTTTGAGAAGTCGTAAGCCACACTGCCATCTGGATCATCGAAAGGCAGATATAAAACTAAATTATTGTCTATCATAACTTTAATATGTTTTTTTGTTCATATAAGTAACTACTACACCATCACCTATAGCCTCAACACTTGCGTTTCCGTATAGATTCACAAATGCTATAGCACTATTCCCAGATACGGCAACTACAAGCCTGGAGTTATCAAAGGCATCTATAGTTACCAATGCGTTTTCAGATACATTCACAGAGGCTTGCGTGTTGTGCCTTGCGTATATGTTGGAAACAGAGAATCCATCGTACTCCAGCATAGCCTTACAGTTACCATTGAACACGGCATTCTTAATGTTGTTCGCACCAGTAACCTCATCGTCAATATAGATTCCGTAAGGCTCACATTTACCCTTGAAATTATCTCTGAGGAAGTCAATAGTTGGATAGTCCTCAGAAATACAGAAATCAATGCCTCTGATATACAGATCCGATAATTCAGCGACATCCAATCCGCTTTTCAGCTTCATCTGCCACAAACGGCACAAGCCTTTTGCTATGCCATCCTGCTTAAGTTGTTCTACTATTTCCATATTACGATATGCCTTGCGATAGCAAAGAGCTATCCTTGTTTTCAATTCGTTTCAGTGTATCTTTTATCTCAGTAAGCTCAGAAGCAGATACACGGGTGTTTGCAGCTATCTCAGCCTGGTACACAAGCTGCTCACGACCTATTGAGATCTGTACGCTCTGGTTGATTACAAAGGCATTCAACCTACCAGCGATCACTCCACCTGTTTCCTCGCTCATAGAGGTAACTGCTCCAGTAAGAGGGTCTGTATTGTCTTGCACATCCTCATCTTTAATCCAATCTCCAACAGCCTCCAGAGCATTATAGAACGTATCTCCTGCTTTGTTCACCATATCCTCAAAACGCTTCTTCTCTGCATCTGAGAGATCACCATCCTGCATAGCCTCACCCAAGTAAAGAACGGCATCATTTATGGCTTTAGCCAGGAACTGCCTTTTGATAGCTTCCACAACGGCATTTTTAAGCACATCCTTGGTTACTTGCCCAAGAGCCTTAGCAGCATCCTCTCCCTGGCAGTAAGCATCAACCAGAGCAGATGCAAAATCATCAATAGCGGACTTCGTATCTGTTCCAGCAAGCGTTTCAAGCATATCACGCTCCAGATCCTCCAACTGGGTATCAATATCCTTGATAGCCTCCTCCCACTCAGCAATTTTATCCTTATCGGTTTTTTTCTTGTCTTTCTCAGCTTTGATCTGCTGCTTGATAAGTTCCTGCTGCTCTTTGAGGTTCTTTTTCTGCAATTCATAGATCTGGAATATATCACCCTTTTGTTCTTCCTTTTCGAGTGCATATTTCAGGTCCTTAATCTGCTTGGTGAGCTGTGCATATCTGACAAAATCCCAGCTTTGCTTTGCAACAACTTTCTGCTGTTCCAGAGCTGCTATCTGATCCCTTATTGATTGTAGCCTTTTGTCGTGTGCTGCTCTTTCCTCATCAGTAAACACCCAGTATGTTTGTTCGGATGCGTGTTGCAACCTATCCAATGAGTTTGACAGCTTATCAACATCCCTCTGGATATTCTGGATCCTCTCCTCCAGCTCATCATCATTGTTGAACAGTCCAGCAATCCACTGAATAGCCTGTAGAGCGATTGAGATTGCAGCCAGGATAATGGAGCCTTTTTCCGCTGTTTTGATGGCAGAGGACATAGCTATACCAGCCGTTACGATTCCCTGGATCATATTGATGGTGGACTTGCCTGTATCACCAATCAAATCACCAAGAACCTCACAACTATCTATGGCATCATTCACAAAATCAAAGCATCCCTGTGTGGCATTTGCCAGGTTGCTCCAGTCCTGCTTTATCTCCTTTGAACTTTTCTTTGAGCCTTTTTCAGACTTGCTGAATACGGATGATATAGCATTTCCAAGAGCCTTGAACGGGTTTACATCCAGGATCTTTTTCTTTGCCTCATCCAGCTTATCCAGCACGGCTTTCATATCGGCTGGATTCAGATTCAGATCAGCAGAATTGAGTTTGCTCTGTATCTCAGTAACCAGCTTATCAATCTCCTCAACAGTTAGGCCATCCAAATCAGAGAACAGATTTTTCCAGCTATCACTCTGCATCAGAAATGAAGCGTTCAAAGCGGATAGGGCTTCTGCCTCAGCCCTGTTTATCTGATTCACACGCTCCTCATCCTGCTGTCTCATCGCCTCAGCCCTCAGCAAAGCGTACTCATCCTGGATTCCTTTCTTTTGCTCCTCAAAAGAGCGGTAATCATTAAGTACCCTCTCCTGGATCTCTTTCTGTAGCTTTTCCTCCTCCTCTGTCACAAAGAGCAAACCAGCAGATTGCTCATCACCTCCGACAAGTCCAGAGGAACCGTTTGCGATCTCCTCCTTTGCCTTTGCTACAGCTTCCAGCTTCTCTGCCAGAGTTGCAGCCTGGTTGATGGTATTGGTAACACTCTCTCTGAAAGAATCCATAGCGGACTTGGCTCCAGTAATCTCATCATATTGCATATTCAATGTAATGAGCTGATTGCTTTCGCCCTCCGTTATTGTTCCGTTTTTCCTTTTCTCCTGGAGTTTTGCGATCTCATTCTCTACATATTCCTTGTATGAGTTTCCGCTTTGCAAGAGAGTGGCAAAATGGGAATCAGCAACTTCTTTACCCATATTTTTTACCCATCGGAAATAAAGCTCATACTGCCTCTTCTTGTAGTCCACCTCTCCATCAAAGAGTGTAGCCTGTTGCTTTGTATAGTTTTGATTCTCCAGGTTTCTCCTTTCGGCAAAACCGCCTTTTTCGGATGCTGACAGACCGCCCTTGCCAGCTTTCTTCCTGGCTTCGATCAAGTCTTTCTCCTCTTTGTCTATCTGCTCCAGATTCTTCTTGTGCCGTAGATCGAGAATAGCCTTGCGCTTCTCATATCCCTCCTCCATTACAGAGGTACGATCCTCCTCCAGCTTCCTATCAGCCTCCAGCTGTTTTTGGCGCAAAGTCTCATTGTCCTTATCAGTGTTTCCTGTAGGTTTGCTTTTGGGGAGTTTCTTTTCCAGAGAATCAATCGTTTTGGTGTACTGCTTATACTTATCCGAATTGATCTCTACATTTGCCCTCTCCTCCTTAAGCTCTCTGATACGAGCAGATATACCAGCCTCAGTATTGAGGTTGTTTGTCTTGGTGGTTATTGCACCCTGTATGGTAGATATAAGGCTTGCAAGTTCCTGGAGCCTTGTGTTATCGGTATCAACCTTTACTGTCTTGCTGTTGATGGTGTTTATCTCTGCCTCTGCATCCTTGATCTGCTTTTCCAGGTCTCCGAATGACATAGAAACATAATCAACGCTTTCCACTACAGGAGTAGGCTTCTCTCCAAAGTATGCTGACAACTGACGATCCACCTTGTCTATTTCTGTCTGCGCCTTATTGCTTGCGCCTACAATCTCATTGAGATATTCAGACAAAGAGGACGAAAAACCTTTCATCTCTGCATCCGTTGCACCAGTTGCAGATTGAACGCTTTTTGATATTTTGCCCAAAGCCTGGTCAAACGCTTTTGTGTAGGCATCACCAGTAAGCCCTTGCAATCTTTTTGCAGCCTCCATTGCATCAGATTCAACCATTTCCCAAACAGCCTCAGATGCGTTTCTAATGCTTGTGGCTGGCAAATATGATGTATATGAAGTTCCTGTAGTATATGATGTTGTTGTGACAGATTCAGAGGATTGCGCTTTTCTGGCAGCTTTTTTAAGACCTTTCAAGCTGTCATTATTGCTATCCTGCTGTTCCTGTAAAGCCTTTTCAGTAGCCTTTGCTCTGATCTTCTCAGCTGTTGTTTCCTGTATCGCCTTGGTAAGTTCCTCGTACTTATCTTTCTGTTCAGCAATAGTTGCATTCTCATCCAGGAGAGTTTTATTATAGTCCTTGCATATCACATTGATCTTCTCAACAGCCTTAGCGTGTGTCTGTGTTCCCTTTTCGGCATTACCGAGTATGGAAAACAGAACATTCAGATTGTTGATCTCATCCTTTGTGGAGTTGTTGAACTCTCCCATTGCATCAGTAGCATCATCCTCCTTTGACTTGAACAGGGTAAACAGGCTCACAAGCGCACCTACAAGCCCAAGGATCCAGCCAATAGGGTTGCTCATCATCGAAGCCCAAAGAGCTTTCATAGCTACTGTAGCCCTCGTTGTAATTGCCGTAAGTATGGATGTGGTTGCTCCTTGCGCTGTTTTGGCAGCTGTATCTGCTGTACTTGCTACAGTGGATTGTCTTGTGGCAGCAGCCTCCAGAGCTTTCTTTTTGGTGTAGAAATCCGTCTGAGCAGCCAGAGCAGCTTTCCTTGCTGCTGCTTGATTATCCTGGGCACCCTCCAACTTCTTTTCAGCTGTTGCTATCCTCGTTGCATCACCAGACTGCTTTGCCCAGTACACTTCATACCTGGCAGCTTCAGTGGCTTGCATAGATGCTATGGCTGTCTGTTTTGCCGTTTCCACCTTGGCAGCAGCAGCACTTACATCAGCCCTCATTTCGGAGAGAGTAGCAGCCTGGCTACGATTCTTCATAGCCACCTCCTGCTCCAGAGCAGCACGATAAATGGCACTCTTTGAGGATAGATCTACCTTTCCTAAAGCCTCCCTCTGCTCAGCAGTAAGAACGCTCATAACAGCAGCCTCATATCCAGCACTGGAAGTAGTGAGATTGAGGTTTGAAAGATACTCCTGCTGTTGTGCTGTGAGTAGCCCCTGTATAGTGGAGATACGCAACTTCTTCTGCAAATTCACAAGCTCCTCAGCGGTTAGCTGTTTTTGCAGTACTACCGTGTGTGCTTCCTGTGCTGCTGTCATTGCCCTGGTCTGTGCTGCTGTTTTGCCAGTAAGCACATCATCAGTCCTCATCAGAGCGATCTTTGCCTGTCTTACAGTGTTATCTATAAGAGCGACACCTGTATATCCCTTTGTAGCAAGAGTGTTCAGTATGATAGCAGCCCTATATGAGCCGTATGCTATAGTTATAGCCTTGACAATACGCAAAACATCATCAAGATGCTCAACCATATAAGTTGCTCCAGATATTCCAGCGGAGAAAACATCCTGGTTGCGCTCTCCAATTTTATTGAGAGCCATATCCCAGGCATCACCAAGATTTGAGATCTGACCTGTAAGGGAGGCAGATTGCTTCTCCATAAGGTTATAGAATTGCCCACCTTGATCCGTGAGCTTCTTGATAACCTTTTCAACCTCTGGAAAGCCTATCTTACCCTCAGATACCATTCCATTGATTTCCTCAGCGGTCTTGCCATACATAGCAGCAAGTTCCTTAACCAACGGAATACCCCTGCCAGTGAACTGCCTTACATCCTGGGCATACAAGCGTCCCTGCACCATCGTTGTACCATAGAGGTACACAATATCATTCAGAGGTATAGACAAGCCAGAGGCTATGTTTCCGAGCCTTACAAGCGTATCATTTACCTTGTCTGCTGATTCACCATAGGCAAGCAGCTGTTTTGCACCTCCAGCCACGCCTTGCAAATCAAATGGAGTTTTAGCTGCTGTTTCTGCCATCTGGTTCATCAAAGCGTGAGCCTTTGTACCACTGCCAAGCATCGTTTCAAAGGCAATTTCCAACTGCTGGAACTGACCTCTTACAGAAACAATACTTTGCAACAAAGATCCCATACCTTGACCGACAAGATACGAGACTATATATTTGGCTCCGTTCTGGGCAAATTTGAGTATAGACTGCTCCATCTCATCAGATTCAGCCACCGCTGTATCTGACACCCTGCGTATGTTCCGCTCCATTGCTTGTGCGGAAACATTGAACTGGTCTATATCAAGTGTTGCCTTAAACGCTAAAGCTCCATCTATGTTGTTCATTATATTATTCCTTTGATGTAATTTTTAATATCTTCTTTCGTTTTAAGCTCTCTGCGAACAACATTTCCACCTTTCTGATCCCCATCTGTTGCCGTTTGGGTATCATCAATCCTTGCAGAATCATTAAGCATTGTCTGCACATTTATCCAGGAGATTCCCCAGAGCAGGTAATCATAGCTCCACCCGTATTCCTTTAGGATTTCGCCACGATAACCCCATTGGCTATTTAGCCCTTTTACTCTACCAGATTTGCCCTGTTCTACTTGGGATTCTCCTCCTGTTTCGGTTTTGTCGTTCCGATTCCCATTATTGATCTGATAGAGGAGGTAAAACCCCCTGGATTCATCATTTGGCTTATTATGTCCGAGAGCTTTTTCAACCGAGCAACCGTAAGATGCTCCATAAAAAACTTCTTCAATTCCTTGACCTCCTTTGAAAGCGGATCCGCAACGGATGAGCTGTTTGTGACTGCAACAGCAGCGATCTCTGCCATCAGAGGAACATACCTGAACAGCTTTTTGCTTTCAAGAAGCGGATTCTCCTGTATCTCCTCCTCGTTGTATTCAATTTCTATATACAGCTTTCTGAGGTAGTCTATAGTACCGAGATAGAGAGGCTTTATAACGAAATTACGCAAATACACCTCTTTCATTGATACGGTGTTTGCATCTGGTATTTCTGTTGTCGTAACATCCCAGTCTTTAGGCAGTCGCTTATCTCTCCAGTGCTTCAAATGCTTGGGGAAATGCCTGTTCCACCACAACACGAATTTAGGAGGCTTCACTGGGTGAATTTTCAACGGAACAGAGAACTTTACTCCCATCTGGATAAGAGCCTCTATAGCCTTTTCCTCTATATCCAGCTGTTGCTCTCTTGTTAGTTCTTTATTATCTTCAATCATTGTTTACTTAATGAAAGAAAGCCCCCTACCATACAGGGGATAGGAGGCTTTCCTGGTTAAACACTACAGGCTTTACTGCTGTGGGATTGTCGGATCTGTCTGTCCCTCATCAACCATCAGTTCTGACTGATATTTGATTGTCATAGGAACAAGGCAAATACCCTTTGCAGAGTAGGTGATCTCAAACTTCGGAATGATACGAGCATTCGCACATCCTACGAAAAGTCCCTCCTCTGGCATCTGCCAGATAGCCCACTCCTTGTAAGGAAGTTTTCTTGGACGAACCCACTTGCGTTTTCCCTGTGTTCCAGTGATCTCACCACCGAAATAGCGTGCAAGCTGTTCAAGATTAGGATCCATCAATGAAAGGGCAACATTGGTGACAGTCTCTCCAGTAAGAGTGATCTTCTTGCTGGAAGTCTCTGACTTGTGCTCAGTCACTTCGGGATCATCATCCGTGAGCGTACAGGTGTCCTGGTACACATCACCAAGATCCAGCCAGCTTTCTCCGTTCTCTGGCATTGTGCCGTCTGCTAAAGCAGGAGCAACATAGATCTTTTTCAAACCCATTGTTGATTCTATAGGCATAGTTCTTAAATTTTATTGATTATACTTACTGTTTCTTACTGTAAGCTCCAGGGCTAAAGAAACAAAGTGCTCATCGTGGTTAGGCTCCTTAATCGGAGGATTGAGGCTCCCTATAGTCCAGTTGTACCCCATTCCGCTTTCATAATGGTTTTTCAAAACCTCGATCACCTTTGCCCTTATATCTATTAGCCTACTGAAATTGATTCTATACACCGCTTTCCCATTCCCTTGTTTTTTGGCAATATCTGGAACGTGGATATTCACATTGATTTGTCCGAAACGCACCGATCCCTCTCCGTCTATTCGGTGTGGGATGATTATAACATCTTCTTTGGTATAGTCGTTTCTCTCATAGTCTATAAGACCAGAGATCATCTTCTTTACCTCGCTTTTCTGGAGCATCTGGTAAACATTCACAGCTATTTCCTCAGTAGTTATCATAATTCAGTTCCAAACAATTCATTTGCTTTGTTTCTTGCTTTTTCCATCAGCCTGTTCATAGCCTCTGGAAAATCCTTTTTAGCTTTCAACTCCGCTGGCAGAATAACATTGTACCCCTTAGCCTCTACATAGGCAGCGTAATTCATTCCAGCAACTATGATGAGTGAGAAAGTTTCCCCAACGCTTGCAGCCATCTTCATAGCCACTTTCAACGCTTCCTGGGAACCCTCTCCAGGCTGGTTTTCCCCACCAAAGTACACTATCTCTTTGTTACGCACCACGGCATAGCCTATTGAGTTGGTAAGGTTGCCTGTCTGATCTGTGTAGTTGTGGTTGTCTCTTGCGTACTTCACCAGTTCCTCACCCAGATATTTCAACAGAAATTCTGTTGCCTTATACAGGTTTTCCTGGAAAGCAAGCACCTTGGCAGCCACCGCTCCACTCCCAAACATCGGCATTATCCCCATACCTCAATGTATTTCCTGTTCATATCATCAATTCCCTGGATAGTAAACTCATCCATTATGCCCTCCTCACTTGTTATCTCCATCCTGGCACCTACAGCAAGAACTCCTCTAAAGTATTTAGGGATAAACACATCATAGGAGTATGTGTAAGTTTGCCCGTCCGTTCCGATAACTTGTTTGGCTGGGATGGATTTGTCTATCTGGCATTCACATCCATCCATCCATTCAGCTGTAGCTTCTGTTATGAATCCTGTATCTGGATCCCTCTGCTCCACCTGTATTTCCGTATATCTGAAAGTGCCGTTATTCCTACCCATAATTACCACAAGTTTGAGCCATCAGTGATAGATGGAAGATCGACAAATTCCGAAACATCAAGACCGTTATCATTGCAGAGATCCTTGATTCGCTTCTCCAGCTTCTCAACGCTGTAGCCCTGTGATGATTTTCCCAGGCTGTCACTTGTAAGCACTATCATCCTCTTTAAGACTTTGATAGCAGCTATAGCCACACCCCTTTTATCCGTTTCTGCATTGTATTCACTATCCAGATCCGAAACCTTTGCATCAGCAAGAGCTTTGAGCAGGGCTAATCTGCTTGGAGTGTAAGGCTCCAGCTCTCCGATCAGTGCATCGTATTTTGTCAATTTATCCATAGCTTACTCCTCCTTTTTAAGGGATTCAGAGAGTTTCACAGCTTCCTCCTCAGAGAGCTTCTCAATGGCATTGTTTACGCCCTTAACGCCAGCATTGCCAGCGATATTCAGCCCAGCAGCCTTGAATGCTTCTTTCACATCTTCAAGAGGGTAATCTACACCCTGGAAAGATACGACATCAGCACCCACATCTTTCTTTACTGGAGCAGGATTCGCAACGCCAGTGAAGTCACACAAGCCTCGCCTTACCAGGTCGTTTACACGAGCTGGATCATCTGTCTCAAAGGCAGAACCAGGCAAGTACACTTCTGCTGTGTACTTGTCCTGGAATTTCCTATTTACTTTCAGCTTAAACATAGCAAACACGATTAACCGAGTTCGACACCGCTTGCAGCCTCATACTCTGCCTTAGTCCAGTATGTGCGCTCTGTTCCATCTTCTCCAGCAGGGATTTCCTTTTCAGTGATACCCCTAACCTGGAAACATACGATTGCACCAATCTCAGTGATGAGAGGGAGCAAACGAGCAGATCCCTGGGTGTACTCACCAGCAACCTGTCCTGTAGATTCACCAGTACGCCACTTAGCGATACGAATACCGTTACCAGCGTTGATGTAGTCCACATCGTCCTCCTCAATCAGCTCACTGTCCTCAATGGCAGGCTGGATTTCTCCAATCACACCAGCAGGCTTGATTGCAATGAAGTTATGATCCCAAGGCTCAACAGAACCACGCTTACCGTCCTTGTCAATACCCATCTTACGGGTAACAACAGTGATCTCTGGGATCTCGTTCTCGGAAAGCAAAGCAGAAAGCTCAGTAGTCTTTACTGTCTGAGCCTGTTTGTCAGAGCCGTGAACAAGCAGACGGGTTGTCTGATCCATACGGAGCCAGAAATAGAGATCCTGGCTCATCAGAATTTCACCAGGCTCAATACCACGGTTACGGAGGTCAGCGCAAATTGCAGCCAGCATAAGGATAGGCTGTAACTTACCTGCCTTGGTATTGGCAGTAGTCCAGTTCACACCAGATACCAGCTTGTTTGTTTCTGGCATAAGGTAGTCCACCTCATACTTACGACCTCCAGGGTTGTTGATTTCTGGCTTGAACTGAGCAACACCCCAGTGTGAGAATGCCATAAGAGCTATGAAGTCCATAACGTCCTTACAGCCCAGGTAAGCATCCTGTACATCGTGTCTGAGTGTCTTTTCAATCTGCCTTACCTTATCCACCTCCTTGATTCTCGGATTCTCGTAAACCTCCATTAGCTTACGATAGTCCCTGGCATACATCGGGAACTTGTGACCTACACGAGGAATCTCCTTAGTCCACACATCGAAGCCGTCTGAACGCCTCAGAGGTGTAGGAGATTCGTCACCGATAAGGGTTGCCATAAATCTCAGATTGTACTTACCCACGATAGCCTCAGCAGTCAAAGACATCTGAGGTGTGTTGTAGGTAAACCACTGATCGGAGTACATCTTCTGGAAAAGAGTAACTTCCTTTTCAGAGGCTTTATCGAAAGTCTTTCTCCAGGTTGCCAGGAGATCCAACGGGGCACCATTCTTATTCAGCCCCTTGAATGTTGAAAAAATTGATACCATACTTTTAACCTCTTTTTATTAGTACGACTGGGTTAATTTGATATGGGGATTTGCATCCAGGAATGCACCTGTAGCATCTTTCTGGCTGGCAGGGATAGGCGGTACTCGCCTCTCGTACATTGCATATTGCATTGTGTCAGCAGAAACATCTACAGCAGTCTCAAACTCACTTACATCCACATCGCAGATGGTAACGGAGTTTGCCTTACCCCTTTCTTTTGACTTTGCGGATGCTTCACCATCGGAAATTACTTCCTCCAGGGTATCACCAGCTTTCAAGCCTGTGATAGCAGCGGAAAGAGTGATAACATAGGAGTTACCCTTTGTCTCAATCTTCTGAATGCTCGGAACACTGGCAATAGCTGTAGCAGCAGTACCAGAGACCAGAACAAGATCGCCAACAGCGAAACACGGCTTGTAAAACTCATCAACATAGAGGCTCACTTTCTTTGCGTCCTCTGCATCCACCTCGGTAACTTTTGCAGTCTTAATGACCTGCACCTTTCTTGCAACCTCATCTCTGATAGCAAGTGTTCCAGCTGGAATTACATCGCCAACGGCAAAAGCCTGGCTCTCTACATCCAAGTTGAAACCACCCTGTACAATAGACGGGCTGCCTGTGAAAATCGGGCGTGTGCCCGTAAACGAAGCAGTTTTACGTTTCATTGTCCTTAAGTTATTTAACGGTGATTGATTCGAGCAAATCATCAGCAGCCTCATCAACCTGCTTTTCACTTGCCCCCTTTGAACCCTCTGGATCGTCAGTCATCAAACCCTCTGTAATGAAATCCTGTTTCATAGCAGCCACAGCAGAATCTACATCCTCCTCATCGGAGATAGACTTTGCCAGGCGATCACGGAACTTGGCAGGGATATTGTGGTCTTTCATAGCCTTTGCTATAGCAGCATCACGCTCACCCTTTGACTGAGCAGCTTTCATTTCTTCCAGCTGTTTTTTCAATTCCGCAATTTCTTTTGATTGTGGATCATTCTTTTCCTCCTCCTCGGATTCCTTTTTGGGTTTGGGCTTTTTCTTACCCTCCTCCTCTTCCTCCTCCTCGGTTTTGGAGCCTTTCTTGTTTGCCCATCGTGTAGCCTCAGATTGCGTTTCTTTCGCAACCTCCGCTATAAGATTTGCAGTCGTTTCGATGGCTTTCTCATCAGTAGAATCATCCTCAATGCTGCCACCCATCTTTTCGGTTATCGCTTTAAGGCACTTCTCTGATACGCCAGTGTCCTTACACAGGTCTTTGACTTTCAAAAAGAGTTTCTTGTTCATAATATATTAACTTAAATGTTGTTATACCCACTTATTCCGAATACAAAGGTAGAAATTATTTCTCAAATCTGTGTTCAATAAACACAGAAATTTACCAAGTAAATCAATTTATTTTCAGCTACTTATATTTACCAGGTAAATTCACAGGTAAAAATAATTGGCTAATTGTTTGGTATATTAAATAAAACACACTATCTTTGCAATGTGTTTAAGGAACACAGATAATAAATGCGACACTTAAATAGATTGGTTATGACACAGAAAGAATTTGAGGAAAGAACAGGTTTGACACTTACAGCAGAGGGTTATTCCTCAGAAGTTGAAGTGTGTTATATGAACACGGATCTTGATAAAGACCAGTTCTGTAAACTCTGGATGGAAAATCCCACAGCCCTTAAGGAGATTGAACGTAAGACGGTTTTAGTGCGTGAACTTTACGAGGAGCGTAAAAGCCTTTCAAACTTCCTTATAGACCAGGCAGAGAAATGGAGTGCTCCAGACCTCAGAGCAAAAGCTATAGCAATGGTAGGAGAGAAAGAGTATCTGAGGAGGAAAATAGCAGCAGGGTACAATCTCTGGGATGCCGACAAAGAGCTGTTATGTGATATTTTGAAGAAATAATAACTATAAAAGCAACACCGATATGAAAGCAACAATCAAACAAGTACAGGACATTGTATCAGTCCTCACAGCAGATGAGCAGCAGCTACTCAAAGACACTATCAATTATGGAGCTTGGGGTGATTCAGATTCAGAGTTCCTTGATGAGAACGGGAACATAGAAACAACTATGATGTACGGCTACTGTACAAATGATGCAAAGATGGCAGGAAACTTCTCTGGTCGCAAGGTTTCGGCTATGTTCCGCTCAATGTATAAGAAGCTCTGCCAGGCAAACCGCAACCAGATAGGCAGATTCATTTCTCACTGTAATGACTGGTGGGGCGATGGTAGCGGTGATATGCTGTTTATAAGAACAGGCTACTATCAGACCTTTGAGGAATGGGCACGGATGAAGTAAATAAACAGGGAGGGGCAACCCTCCCTACAATGCAACACTATAAATTTTCAGATTATGGCAAAGAAAAAACCAACTTATGTAAGAGTGCTACAGCACGACAGAAGCGATGAGATCCGCATAGGAACGGCTTACTGTATTTTCGGAGAGTTAGACAAAGCAGAAAAGGATTGCATAGCAACATACGAGGCTAAATGCGCCTGGTGTGGCGGTTTTAAGTCTGCTTGTGAGAAATACTACAAAAGGATCGCTCTGGTAGATTCAGAGACACTTGAAGTAGTAAGAATGATTTACGAGGACAAATAAGGAGGCAACTATGGGAATTATCAAAAATGTGATCCTGGAAACTCTGAAAGAGCAGGGAGTGCAAGCAGAGTGGGTTGGCAATGCACCCAAGAGAATCAAATCAGTAGCTCAGAGCAAATACGATGATGTGAGAGCGGTTGAACGCAACTACACCAGAGGAGTTCACAACGCAAGAAAGGAGGCTAAAAATGGCATTAGATAAAAGAATGCGCTTGGTTATAGACATAGACCTGGATCTTAAATTCTGGGCTTTACTCCCAGCCATAAACATAAACATACATAGCAAGAGCTTTGAATTTGAATGGCTCTGCATAGGAATATACGTATCAAGAATTAAAAGCAATGAGTAAGATTGATAATCAGATATTTGTTAAGATTTCCGTTTACAATGGTACTCACGTGGATAAGGTTGTTTACTACAGAAATAAACTGCCAGTATTTATAGTTGAGAAATGGAGATGGTATTTTGAATACCTGGCAGCAAGAATCAAGGTTAAACACCCAAGGAGGAAAGTAGAACTTACTATTTGCCCTCAAACGCTCTTACAGGGAGATGAATTTGTGCAAGAGAAAATCAAAAATCTATTAAGGCATAGAAGATCACGCCTAAAGAAGCTAATAGAATCACCTGTAGAGACAGATCTTTTCTCACTCAATGCGGATGAGCGACAACGGGAAATAAACCAGGTAAAATCTGAAATAGAAAGCCTGGAGAAAGGAGAATATAATGGATATATTCCACCAGTTTATATAAACGAGATTAAAAATTGGATTTAACAAAATGGCAACACTATTAAAATCAGACGGAACAAAGCAGGAAATTCAGCCAAAGAACGGAGCTGATTTCAAGCTGGATGAGCTACAGGAGTATGTAGATGGCTACATAGACATAATCAAGCTCGGAAACGGAGAGATCCTTGTTATCAATGATGATGGAAAGGATAGATACCCGACAAACAAGGCTGCAACCAAGCTGGCATTAGAGCACAGAGCCATCTTCCATTGGGATTGGATTGATGGTGATGTGGTACTTTGTAAAGACTAGGAGGTACAATAATATGGAAACAAAGAAATGTTCAAAATGTGGTAGAGAGCTACCAGTTTCAGAGTTCAACAAGAACAAACAGGCAAAGGACGGTTTACAGTGCCGTTGCAAGAGCTGCCAGAGAGAAGCCAACAGGGAAAAGCAGGAGCGGATAAAAAAGCTACTGGGGGGGGGGGGGG
>NFZD01015414.1_pt1 | contig 56396 bp, 62 predicted proteins | sample 1095381 | NCBI WGS metagenome assembly NFZD01 (sample SAMN03609891, study PRJNA323583) | gut metagenome | isolation source: feces | host: Rattus norvegicus | place: Denmark: Riget | collected 2013 | reverse complement strand
TTTAACATCAATCCAAATCTTGAAAGATTGAACGGTTCCTTTTTTGAAATTACAAATTCCAATATAAAAAATAAAGGGAAGGCCAAAAGCCTTCCCTTTATCATGTGAACTATTTTCTCAAACCATCCACATCAAAATTTTTATGTTATCTTATCATCGATTTTGTAGCGATTTTGTTTTACCAAACCTGATTTCTTTTTCAACTTTCTTCACTGTATTTATGTAATTAGGATTCGTCGCATATCTTATTCTTTTCAGAAAAGTATAATACGTTTCCTTGCCTTCCCTGTATTTATATTGGATTTTATCGAGGTATCTGTCTATACATTCGTCTATGCTCTTGAAATGTGCGTATCTGCCTTTAAGTTTAATTCCAAACAGATTGTTTCCTTGTCTGCACAATCTTGATGTGTAATTTCCGGTCTCAATCTTTGCTTGCGCTAAAACTATGTAAGGTTCTTTCACATTTTTTCTAATCAACATCTCTAATACTATCGAGTCGTTGAGTTTTTTATATTCATTGTGAGATACATTGGTTCTCTCAATGATTGTTTCTTTTGCCTCCATTGATGGCACGGAACATAATGCCAATACCAAAACGACCAAATTTAACTTTCTGGACAATTTCTTTCTTACTTTACCTAAACTTTCTCTAATCTGATTCTTAAAAAATTTAACCATGTTGAACTTAATTTGTTTTGAACTTACGACGAGTGGTCTTGGAATCCATTTCCGCTCACTAAGGTTCTCGCAAAAAACCGAAGATAGAGGGAAACGGTCTCTCCTTGGGTTACAAAGAAAGACCGTGGATTTCCGACTATCCCGTCATTATTATTTATCTAAGACTTCCGAAAGACCAAAAATAACTGTTATCCAAATCCAAAAATGCGGTCCTCGAAAATCTCGGATAAATAGTTTATATGAAAGGAAATTGAATTCTTAAACAAGAAAGGAGAAAATATGGATTATGGATAATTTTAGCCCAAAAATGACGAATTACTGAATTTTTGACAAAATAATACGGATTTGATGATAATGAAGTAATTCGGTTTTCATCAAAAAGTCTTCTCCGATTTGATAAATAAAGAAAAATTAAGGAGATGGCAAAAAATCAGACAAAGGTTTTTCGCAAAATAAATAAACCACAAACAAAAATAAAAATTCCTAAAGATTTTTTGAATAATTATGGCAAACGCTAAATTGATTGATTTGGGTCTTCCTAGCGGAACTTTATGGGCAGACCGCAACGTCGGTTCAGAGACTCCTGAAGGTATCGGTCACTATGTAGCTTGGGGTGGTGTCAAACCTCACGCAGAAGGAAACGGTTATTTCGAGGACAACTACGACCTCAACCAGATTGTCAAGGTGTATAATGACGAGGAAGTCGACGTTTATCCTGACTGTTGGGAAAAGATTGAGGTTGCCGGTGAGGTGATGTACAAGAGCCTTGCTACCGGTGAGGTCAAGGCACTTCCTGAAGGTTGGGAGTACGATGAGGAGACTCGTTACATTTACGACCCTGAAGACCCTACCACAAAAGAACCTCACAAGGAAACTGTCAAGGTTTGCGAGGCACACAAGGAAATTGTGAAATACAACGAGAGTGACCAGAAGGTTGTTCTTGAGGACGCTGAAGACGCTGCTACCGTAGAGTTCGGTTCACTTTACAAGACTCCTACGAAGAAACAGTGGCAAGAACTCTTCGATTACACGAAGATGACCGTAGAGGAAGGTGTTGCCAAGTTTACTGCCGCAAACGGACACTACATCGTTCTTCCTATCGCTGGATGCCGTCACGAACATTACCATTGCACAGATGAACTTGGTGAGTATTGGGCAAATGGTATCACTGATAACTTCGTTGACGCTGACAGAGCCGTTTTCGGCACTCAGATTCAGCCTCGTATGATGGTTCAGTGGAGAATCATCGGTCTTCAGGTACGTCCGGTTGGAAAATAAATTCCAAAAAATAAATACCTAAATCAAAATTAAAAATCCGGAACTCATTGATACATAATGAGTTCCGGTCAAAGACAAATTAAAATTATGGCAGATAAAAAACTTAACGAACTTGGAACTATCGAGAGTTTTGACAATGCGTATGTCGAATTGTCACAGAACCAGTACAGAATCTCCAAGACAAATCTCGGAAAGCAGTTGACCAATGAGGTTCACACGAACTTCTCTGTCGCTTCTTCTGACCCTGCGTATATTTTTGCGCAAAAGAGTGACGGTACGAATTTCCGTATCTCCAAGTCAGACCTTGCTAAGGCTATCAGAAATGATGCCACAGGTCTCAGTGGAGCACAGTCAGGTAACCGCGCTCTCTATGATGGTTGCTTCATCATGTATCACAGACAAAATAATAGTCAGCCTTTGGCTGCACCTTATGCGGATTGGACGAGTTTGCAAAACAGTGGAGAAGAAGCTGATGGTGTATTGATTGTAGAGGGTGGTCATTCATTGGTGGTCGCTCCTCACGAAAAATCTTGTTATTGGTCTTCAAAGACCGGTATAGCGACAGATGCCGTAAGTAATACATCGTCAAACCGAATTGCATTGCTTAATGTTTGGGACGGCAAGGAACGTACATCAAAAATCTGTGCAGACGCATCTTCTCCTTTCTATGAGGAAAGTAATAACGCTTCTACCAAGGATACCTATGCACCGGGTTACTGTTACAACTACACTCCTCACGTTGCAGACGATGGTGGTGTGAAGAAAAAGGGTCTGTCGGCTGGTAAGTATTGGTTGCCTTGTGTTGCTGAACTTATGATGATTTATACCCATAAGTATAGAATCAACGCCGGCCTGGCGTTGATTAGCGGCGCAAATCAGTTGTCAGAGTCATTGTACTGGAGCTCGACTGAGGGCAGTGCCCCGAGCGCATGGACCTTGGGCCTCAATAGTGGCGGCCTCAGCTGGGGCACTAAGGTTTACTATAGCCACAAGGTTCGCCCAGTTTCGGCATTCATCCATGATACCTATTAATTAATTGCGCACTTGCCGAAGGCACTTGCGGTCGAAGACCGCCCTTCGATGGTCGAAGACCATCTCCTTAATGGGTCGGCGTTGCCGACCCCGCGAAAAATTCCGGCTATTCCGGGGCGATTTTCGATTGTTTAAGTGCTTTCGGACTTACCGTTCATCGGATGATACTTTGATTGTTTATGAAATCGTTTCATAATAAATAGAATGTCTGAAAAGACGAAGCATTTAAATATTTCAACTTCAGGATTCAAGGAATTCATTCCCTGAATCCTGATTTTAACAAAACACTGAAAAATTTTTTAATAAATAACCAAACAAAAAATAAAAAGACAAGCCGATAAAGAGTAATTGAGTTTATTCTCATTCAAGTCTTTGACCAAACAAAATAAATAAACCTGGCAGATTGTTCCACACCGTCAGAATTCTCGGTTGACGGTGAAGGTTGCACAAATCAATAGCTGTTGCAACAGTCGGTCTTGGACAAACCTGTATCTGTCGGATATCAGACGGACCGATTGCCGAAAATTAAATTAAAACTGATTCATTGAAATTATGGCTGCAATAAGCACCCTCAAAGTCTATCCCAAGTGCGAGGCTTTCATAAACAAAGTCTTCGACCGAATTGACACCTTCCCAAAGAAGGACAAGTACACGATTGGCAATTCCCTCAAGGATGTCTGTCTGAAGATGTTCTCGCTCATCGCAGAGGCGAATATGTCAAGAACGAAGGAGGAACGTGTGAAATACCTCGATGACTTCTTCGTGAACTTCGAGACCGTGAAGATTCTTCTGAGACTCTGTCTTAATAGAAAGGATATCTCGGTCAAGCAGCATACGAGTCTCAGTGGTGACATAACTCTCATAGAAAAGGATATCTTCGCTTGGAAGAACTACAGCAACAAGGACACAAAGGATGACAGTCAGGGAAACTCTTCTTCGAAAAAGAAGAGTGCTTACAGACCGATAGTCAATGCGCAGGGTTTGTTTTCGCAGAACTCTACTTATTGAACATCAATCCCTCTGTGAAGGGATTCTTGTTTCGGCGTTAATTCGTAGGAATGGTCGAGTGTGTCTACTCCAAGGAGCGATGCAGAATCCGGTTTAATCCAACAGATGAATGGAACCCATACCCTATCATTTATAGGTACGACACCAGTTATGGGATTAGGACTGAGAACAGTGCCACGAACGCATGGAACTTGAACCTCAATAATGGCAACCTCAACAACTGGAACAATAAGGTTAACAATAGCAACAAGGTTCGCCCAGTTTCGGCATTCCTGTTATTAAATCAAATTTATGACAGATTTGGAATTGCGGACCTGCGCATTTCGGTCAAATTACTTAAGCTCTTCTTTATCGGCTTGCAGTCACCAACTGCTTATGGTCGATTTAGAAGAGCTTTTTGATGCTTATTACGATTGCCGCAAGTCCAAGAGGACAACGACCAACTCATTGAAGTTCGAACTGAATTTCGAGGCACATATCAATGACCTCTGCAATGCGATAAACAGCCGTACATACGACTCTGACCGCAATATCTGTTTTGTCGTCACCAAACCGAAACCACGTGAGATTTTCGCTGCGGACTTCAAGGACAGAGTCGTCCATCACTACATATTCAACAAACTCAACCCATACCTTGAGAAATGGCTCATACCGCACGTTTTCAACTGTCGTAAAGGTAAAGGTACTCTCTACGGTATTCAATGCCTACAGAACGACATGAGAGAGTGCTCCGAGGGTTATACGAAAGATTGTTGGATTGCGAAATGCGACCTTCAGAGTTTCTTCATGAGCATGGACAAGAACCTTCTCTCGAAGATGCTCACATGGTTCATCAAGAACTCGCTTCCCGAGAAAGAGCAAGCAGACCTCATATATCTTGCGAACACCACCATATTCTTCAGACCTTTTGAAAATTGTGTCAAAAAGTCCCCTGAATGGATGTGGAACAAGATACCTGCACACAAGTCTCTTTTCACTGTCGACCCTTCCAAGGGTCTTCCCATCGGAAACTTGTCATCACAGATGTTCGCAAACCTTTATCTTTCTTTCCTTGACAACTATGTGACGAAGGTACTCGGATTCAAATATTATGGAAGATATGTTGACGATTTCTACATCATAAGTCAGTACAAGAAACGAATCCTTGAAAGTATAGGTCTGATAAGGAAATTCCTTGAGGAGGAACTGTTGATTAAACTTCATCCTCACAAGTTTTATTTTCAACACTATAAGAAAGGAGTCGAGTTCATAGGAGGAATTGTCAAGCCTCATCGTTCAAACATTTCCAACCGCACACTCGCATCATATTCTCAAGCCATCGATAAACTGTGTGAATGTACGAATATCGAGGAAATTAAGGAAATGTTGCCTTCGGTGAACAGTTACATGGGTGCGTTCGGAAACTACAGGGCTTTCAAGAAAAGGACTTACGAGCTCACGAAACTCAAAGGGACGTACTTTTCTACTGTCGGTTACATAAAGTACCACAGAGGCAAGAATTTCGATGAAAAAGACAAGGTGTCTCTTGATATACTCCCTCAATACAAGGACACATACGAAGTCAAGGAGAATGGTCGTGTTCAGCAAGAAAAGATAAATGCCAAACGTAAAGAGAAACAGGAAATCAGAAAAAGAAGGGATGAAAGACAGTTCCAACATCTACGCAAGTGTTTTGGGAAAGTCTATCTGTTGCCGAAGGATTATAAATTCAGTATCGACAATCCGTTCAGACTTCCTGAAGACTATGTATTAGGAGTCGACCGAAAGAAAGAGCCGGAATTGTTGTTCGGAGAAGATTGTGTCTTCGAGATAGACAAGAAAAAAGAACCACAAATCCAAGTTCCTCGTAAATTTGAAATCGACAAGACTTTCGAAGAAAAACGGAAAGAAAAGGATTGTATGGAAATCTGTAAGGGTACGTCATTGCGGATAGACCCTGAGATAAAGGTTCCGGTTTTCGAAATAGACACCTTGAAACAGATTCATAAGATTGAAAGATGGGTTGCACCTGAAGGACATGTGTTTGCCATAGACCAACCCAAGATTTCTTCGGTCAAGAAAATGACTTACGAGGAAATCGAAAAAAGAATTAAGGAAAATTATAAAGGAATTACATTGAAACAAATTATGAAAGGATAATTTGTCTAAGGAACCGGATTTCAACAGAAATTTGGTTCCTTTTGTTTGTTTGGAATCTATCCTCTCATTCAATGGTTTTGGCATGGGGCTAATCAAATTTCTGTTCTAAGTATAAAATTTTCCAGGGGCTTAAAAATCTTCAAATTTTAGAAAATTTTTCCAATGGGATTAGAAATCTTCATTTTCCATTAAAAATCTCTAAATTCTAAAATTTTCCAGGGGCTTTCCAAACTTCAAATTTCCTTCCTTAATGTATAAATTTATATAAGTATTCATTTTTCAGAACTTCTCACAAAGAATTTTATAACGATTTTGAGTTTTTTCTTAAATTCCAGCGTTAAAAATTCATAAAAAGTTTGTAAGTTATTGAAAATCAGAGAGAAAAATTTCAAAAATATTTGGAGATTCCTTAATAAAAATGTGTTGTTAATGATATAATTTATAAAGGTGGATTTTGTCTTTTCATTATTCATCCTTATGATTTTGATAATTTGAATGCAAGTAACTATAACAGATGATAATAAGTTTTTGATTCTTCGAAACCTAAATAATTATGAACTCAATAGTGTCCGAGAGTTCTTCACGAAAGAACCGGACAATTCTTGGGTGGTCAAGAAGAAAAATCCTTGGTTCGAAACCGAGACTTCATTCCTCAATAATTTTGGAATGTTGCCTATCGGTCTTTGGACCGAGTTAATCCGTTATGCTTATTTGAAAAATGTACGTTTGGATTTTGACCCTAAAATCAATGAGATATTACAGGATACCAAGATAGAATTCAACACTTTCAAGTATTATGTGGACGGTTTGTTCGAGAAAGCCGTTGACGAAAATGGTAACAGTGTGGAGATGCGTAGTTATCAGTTGGAAGGTGTGTTTAAATTACTGAAGTTCAGGAAGGCTTGTGTTGAGGTTACTACATCAGGAGGTAAGACCTTGATGTCGTATATCCTTTTCAAGTTCCTCAGGGATGTGAAACAAGTCAAGAAGACACTTTATATTGTTCCGAACAAGAACCTTGCCGTACAGTCTTATGAAAAATACGATAAGTACGAGGATTGGGTTCAAGGTTCTCATAATTATCTTCCTGCCTATCTGTGTGGAGACATGCCGAAAAAACAAAGAGAGAAAGTGCCTAATGCCGATGTTCTGTTTGCGACATATCAGAGTCTTGCTAATATAAAGGAAAACGAGTTTTTCGATAAGTTTGATTCGGTTATTGTGGATGAATGTCACCACTCTCGCGCCTCTACGATAAAGAAAATTCTCAAGAGATGTCATAATACGAAATACGTCTTTGGTATGACCGGTACATTTCCAAAAGAGGATTCGTTCGACAGGTTTGTCATCGAAAGTTTCCTTGGTCCTCTTGTTTTCAAATTGACGGCGTTTGAGTTGATTAACGTCCATAAGGCTGCGACACCGATTTATGTCATCAATACTTATCTGAATTACGCCAGCGAAAGTGAAAAGAAGATGCTGTATGAAAGTCGGAAGATGAAAGATAAGGATGATGTCGGTACAGGTATGAGACTTCTCGAACAAGAGATGATGTTTGTCAATAAGAACTATAACCGTATGAAATATATTTGTGACCTTGTTTCAAAATCCAAGCAAAATACATTGGTGTTGTTCAATGAGGTCAAGGATTCCAAAGGATACGGAAGAAAAATATTCGAGTATTTGAAGGAAAATACTGACAAGACAGTATTTTATGCCGACGGACACACTGATGCGAAGACCAGAGATTATTACAACAAGAGGATGGATGAGGATGAGACTTGTAATACGGTGATTGTAGGTTCTCAAGGCACGTATTCGGAAGGTATCGACATTGCCAATATCGGTATCATTATCCTTGCGGAGAGTTTCAAGTCCGAGAATATCTTGAGACAAAGTATAGGTCGAGGTATGCGTCTTGGTAATAAAGAGAAGGTCGTGATGTTTGATATCATTGACGACCTCCGTTACGGAGAGGACGGTGACAAAGATTGGCTAAGGAACAATTATCTTTGGAAACAACACCTTGAACGGACAAAGGCTTATAAGGAACATCAGTTTCCTGTTTACGAACAACATATAAATTTCTCTGAGGAACCGATATTCGACACTGTCCGATAAATAGAAAAATTGACTTGTGGTTTGAATAATCGATGGTACTGAATAACCTACCTCAGAATTTTGCCATTTATTTTCCTCAGAATTTCTTCTATAGGGAAGTGCATGACAGATGGATGCCTATTATTAAGAAGATGTTGTTGCCTTATATGTCTGTCGAGGATTATATGAATGCGCAGATTCAGAGTATAGACCTTCCACAGATTAACATGCCTTCTCAAAATCAACAGGCAGGGCGTTATACTTTGTCCAAGAGACCGGGTATGGCACTTGATGAGGCTATGGACAAGTCGTTGAGTATCACTTTCAAGCTTACTGAAGGTTATACGAGTTATTTCATAATGAGGCATCAGTTCGACCTTTATTTTCAGATACTGAAAACCAAGCCTCTTTATTGGTCTCCTATTTGTGTGGATTTGCTCGATGATTTCGGTCATGCGATAATAACATACGAACAGGAACAGATTACTCCTGAGACAATGAGTAACTTGTCTCTCTCGTATGCGGCAAAACTCGGTTCTTATAATACTTTTGATGTGACGATGAAATATAATTATTTCAACATCTGGTATTATAATGAGTCTAATGGAGTTATGACATTGGATAAAACGATAAGGAATATTTGAAATGGCTGATAAGATTTCACAAAAAGAACTTGATTATCTCAAGAAGACTATGACGCCGGAGCAAATAGTGAAGCTGTCTTCATTGAAATCGAGGATTGATTCTCGAAAACGTAAACTCGGTAAAAATATTCGATAAGAAAAAACCGTGGTGGATTTCATTTCCATCACGGTTTCTTTCATTCCAATGAGTACATTCTTTTTGCGACCGTCAGGAAATCGATGGTCAGTCGTTTTGAATTTGCGCTCATGTCTTCCCAATATATGAAATTGTCATAATATTCTATACTGTTCTTCAACACAAGTCGCAGATAATAGTATTTCTCTTCTTCGTCATCAGGGAAGTAATCCATTCGGAAGTATATGCCTGTGAAGTTCGGAGATTTCTTGAGTATCATCATTCTTAATTCTTCGCTGTCGTACATAAGACTGCGGATAAGGTCTCTGAGAAGCAGACGTTGTCCTTCATAATCTTTCATTTCGTCAGGAAAGAACGATACGTTGCAGTAAAGGGAATCCTCTTCTGAAGGGTCGTTGTCGAATGAACCTTTGCCTCTCTCGAATTTCTTGATATTGAAGTCTTTCTTTCGAAGAAGATATTCTACCATCTTATCGTCATCGAATGTCTCGAAAAACCTGTTCCGTAAAATTACGTCCGCTTCTTTTTGTATCGTTTTTCTGTCAGCTTTCTTAGTGGAAGATGTGAAAGATTCATTGGTTTCTTCGGATTCGGTCATTATATGGTTTACCTTGCCAAAAATTCTTGTGAAATTATTTTCGGATGACTGCCAATTACAGATGCCTGTTTCACAGAATCGGTTAGGTCTTGTCGATATGGTCTGGTAATATGTCAGTCTTGTAGGGTCTTCCTCGTTGAAATGATAGACGCTTCTTGTATTGTAGTCTGCGTATTCCTTGATTTTCTCCACTTTATAAGGATTCGGTATACGGTCGTATGATGGCAGAAAGAAGTCTTCGTCATCCCAAGGGAGTTTCTCGTATTCTTCTTGTCTTGAAGGTACCGAATCCATTATGAAGTTGAAGAAGTCAATGTTTTCGATGACTACCCTCATTTCTTCGATGTCAGGTATATACCAACCGACATGTTTTGCGAATTTGGTCATTTTCGGGTCGAAATTGTCTATCAGTTCGTCGATTCGGCAACGTCTTTCGTCGAATGACATTATGGTCAACGGAGTTTCAATTACCACTACACCTATTGGTTTCTTTTCGTTGGGATATAGGTCTCCGAAATGGTATGGACTGACACTCGCTTGCTGGATGACATCCTTTGTGTTCTTGGAGGTTGTCTTCTTTGTAAAAGATTCGTTCATTTATCGATTGTTGAAGGTTGTTTATTTGCATAATGTGTAACCGACTGCCGAGCAGACAAGACTGCTTGTGAGAAGGTTGTAGAGAGGACCACTTGTAACTCCGAGAGCATGTGCGACGGCTTTCATTACTGTTGGTCCGAGAACCGCTCCGGAGACACCTCCCAACAGTCCCGTGAGTATTCCTTCATCTATTCTTTCTGAATCCCAACTTTCGTCAAGACGGTCTCTATCGGAGTATTTCTTGACGATGAATTCATAGAGTTCCTTTGCTTTCTTTATATCTGATTGGGAAGCTCCTTGTAGCGCTTCCATGTGACCTTCGAATAATTCTGATGTTCTTATCATCTTCAGTTTTGAGGATTTGTTAGGTTTAGAATATTTATGTCAGGAAAGCATAAATAAGGAAAGATTTTTCAAAATCTAATCATAATGACGAATAATGATTTGAATGAAAACTATGATGTGGATTTCGTGTTTCCTTTCGTGGATTCCGCAGACCCTGTGTGGCAGAAAACCGCAATAAAGGTACACAAGAAATACGGACGGACTTTCAATCCCAATTCACAGAGATTCCGTGAATGGGATAATATCGTTTTTATATTCAGAGGTATCGAGAAATTTTGTCCGTGGATTAGGAAGATTCATCTTATAGTCGCATGTCCTTCACAGGTTCCTTCTTTCTTGAAGACCGAGTGCGAGAAACTCAACATCATATATCACAAGGATTTTATCCCTATAGAGAAGAGACCGACTTTCAATTCCTGTACCATTGAAAGCTGTATGCCTTATATTTTCACCAAAGACCCTGAACTTTTGCGACAGTTCAATAGAGGACCTATAGACATTGCGGAACATATCATTTATTCCAATGATGACCTTTTCTTTACAGGTCCTATGGAGAAGTCTGATTTCTTCCGAGGGGGTTATCCTTGCCTTCATTTCCGCAAGGTCGCTTATAATTCTTCGCAGAATCTTTTTAGACATCAGTGCTTCAATTCGCAGAATATGGTGGCAAAGGATTTTAAGGTTTTCTGTAACGGTTTCATATTCAAGAACACTCACAGTATGGTTCCGATGTTGGGCAGTACCATCGAGAAGGTATTTAGTATCCATAAGGATGAGATGATGGACAGTATGACGCAGTTTCGTGAACCTCATAACGTTAATCAGTATATATACAGTGACTATCAGTATATGTCGGGAGAATTTTATGACCATGTGTTTCCTAATCAGTACGTCAGTTTTCAGGATTTTGGAATTGACCAGATTTGTGAGATGATTGAACGCAGTGCGGACGGTCGTAACGGAAAATGTTCTGACGGCAAGGACAAGGGATATTGTCTTTGTATCAACGATAGCGGCTCGGGAACGAAGTTTCAATTGTATAAAAGAAGAATACGGCAATCTTTTTCAAGGATACTTCCTGACAAATGTAGTTGTGAATGGTAAAAAATAAACCTCGGTTCAATAAGTGAATCGAGGTTTTTGTTTATCCTTCGGATTGTCTGTATTCAGGCGCAATCAGATGGTAGTCGAATGCTTGTGCGACATCATTGTTTCCTTTGGACATTATTTCTGATTCTTTCTTTCTTCGGAAATGATGTCCTTTTTCGGTAATGTTTTGTTTCTTTACTTGGGCGATGACATAGTTGATGTCGTTTTGGTTGATACATCCGTTCTTCTTGTCTATGCGGCATTTCTGTAGTCGTTTCCATACTTCACATGGTTGTTTCGAGCCGTTCCCTGCCATGTTGCCGATGCCCATGTTGAATGTCAGCGAGAACAGACCGTCAAAGAAATTCTGCGAGATGACGACTTTGTTTATCCAAGGAATATCTCTCTTGAGCGCATTGTTGAGTTCTATTTCCTTTTGGCGAAGGTCTTTCTTGAAGAGTTGGAGAGCCTGTTGTTTTGTTAACTTGGAATTTGGTCGGACAGTTTTTCTTTCATCCGGGGTTAGTTTGTGACCGGCTCCCCAAGTCAAATCGACTTTTGGGTTCAGAATGTCTCTCTTTGTGATTTTCCGGCGAGGGTTCTTTGCGTCGTAAAGATGTAATACACAACTCTCGCATTCGAAAATCGCTTCTGCCATCTTGTCTGATACTTTATAGAAAGTTGGAGCCGTTTCACCATTCTTCAACAATCTTATGGTATGTGGAGAAGTTGCCTGACGGTTGTCTTGTTTCTTTTCTTCTACTTTTATCGGTTCGGATTTCTCTGTTTGTGATACTACGGTTACGGAAGATTCCTCTGTGTTGGTGACTTGTAGAGTGTCTCCGACCATTTCCATTTGTGTTCCTTTGACACTTGGATGTTCGTTATAGTTTCTTAGTACCGAATTACCGGTATATCCGACAAGAAGGAATACAAGTGCGTAGAACAAGTCTGTGAGTATTTTCTTGTGTTTCTTTCCTTGTTTGTATGCACGTTTTGCAACAGCAATGGTAAGATTCAGTGCGGTTCTTCCTCCGAGTTTGGTTATCTTGATAATAAGTTTTGGTATAAGTATTCTCAGTTTGCCGAGAAGGTCTTTCATTTCGTCCCAGTCTTCGGAATTGCCCTTCAGAAGTTCTTGGATGAATGATTCATTGACTGTCGGATACAGTAATGGAGAAAGACCGTATTGTTCAATGACTGATTTGTATTCGGTTTCTGTCTTTTTTCTTTTTAGAGGCATTGTTCGGACTTTATTAGATATTTGTATTATTTATGGGTAAATACTACATGATGAATTTACAACAGATTTATGGATATTTGAAGGAGTCTTTTACGAAAAAGACCCAAGGTAAAAAGACCAATGATATTACGAAGACCGCAGATAGGAATTTTTATTCCGTTGGAGATTATTTTCCCAATAAAGAAAGTCGTGAAGGTATTGTCGTATTTGATGGAAGTGACGGCAGATATCCTTTCACTGTTTGTGGATTGAAATTTCAGTCTATGGCCAAGAAATGTAGAGGTGAGGAAAAAAGGTATGTGGAGTTTACATTCAAGGAAGCTTTGAGAAAATTTCCGACTTTTTTCAATCACAGCAAAGATGAATGGTATATTCCTTGTGCGGAAGAACTTGAACAACTGGCAAAGTTAGTGTCGGACAAAGTATTCCCTGCAAGGATATTCGCTCATGTTTGGTCATGTGAGGAATCCGATTACATGTCGACTTACATGGCTAAATCAATCAGTATCTGTTCAACGAACGTTGTCTGTCATAACGACTATTGCATTAATAGTAAGAAAGAATGGAAGTACAGGGTTCTGCTGTTCAGACAAATTGATTGATAAATATCCAAATTTCAAATGACCGCAATATGCCAAAGACCGTATTGAACGACAGAAACCTTTATGAGAAAAGAAACAAGGATGATATTTTCATAAGGGATGTTATCGGAGGTTTGTTGAAACTTCTCAACAACCGCTTGGTCTATACACAGGTATGGGAGGATTCTTCTGAAGGTATGGAGGACATCACTGTTCCTTTTTATTATGATTTGGGCAATTCTTCAGGAGAGAGGTTCCTTCAGGACAATTATATCACTTTCGGTTCGCAATGTGGATTCAAGCAAATCAACGGAAATTTCGACATGTTGCCGAGAGGTGTGGTCTCATTGGAATCTGCACAGATAGAATCAGATTCCATCACTAATAGACTTGTAATGGGAGAGTATCAGAGAGAAGACTCTGTGGACGGTAAGATAAAGACTTATGTTTCGTGGTTGTATTCTATTCCGATGTCTTTGTCGTTCAACTGTGAAATCCGTTCTTCGTCTTTTACGGAAAAACTGAAAATCAATCAGGCTTGTAACGAGTTCTTCTACAAGAACAAGACTTATTACATTACACACAAGGGAATGAAACTTGGGTGTCGTGTCGGTTTTCCTGAAAATTTCTTTGGAGAGAAGAATTCAGGTTATACGATGGGAGGAGGAGATTCCGTGGAGAAAAACAATTACAAGCAGTCTTTTGAACTGAAAGTCGAATGTTACCAACCGGTGTTTGACAAGAGTACGGAAAGGCTGAAGTCCAATGTTGTCAGGTCTTGGTCTTCTTCAATTGAGAATTTTAGTACAAACAGGGAAATACAGGAGAATTCAGGAGAGATTCTCGTGAATTCAGGTCCGGTTGCCGGTAATTTTTTCTACGAGGCTCCATATTATTTTGATACAGTCTATAAGGTCGGTTCGGAAGAATATGAGAATGATGTCCTCACGCCTTTGGGTCTTGAATACACTAATTCGGAAATAACACATAAGGTTGAGGATAATTTCAACATGATGTATCTTGTAGATGATTATGAGGGTCTCAATCTTTTCCCGAGCAATTCGGTAATACCTTTCAGATGGACTAACAGAAAGCAGTTCGGAGACCAGACTTATGTGAAAATTTTGTTTGAAGAGGAATCAGATTCTTTCAAGAATGAGAATTTCGGTGTCAAGGATTCAAGTGTGGTCGTGATAGACATGGTCGAGAATCATTTGTCTTATGATTGGAACATACCGAAAGATTTTACAGGTTTTGACGGAACAGATATAATGTTAATCAACAATGATTTCGTTACTGTGTACAAGGAGCCAATCATCAGAATTATACCTGACCCTTCCACCGGACTTGTGACTGAAAAAAGCATTTTCTGTCTTGACCCTGGATATTTCTTTTGTTCGGATGTGCAAGGTGTATGGGACAAGAAAGAAAAAAACAATGACCACGGAGGTTTTTCATATTTCACGCATATCGACGCAGAGATTTCTTACAAGAACAAGAAGGGAGGGTTCGACAGGATTTCCTTGGTGCTGCCTATCAAGAACAATTCCTTGGAAACTTATGGAGTGAACGGTCTGTTCATCAATCTAAGCAGAGTGAATGAGAAACCGATTTCTTTCAAGTATGAATCTGATATTCCGTATCGAAAGGGAAAGTTGGTGATACAGGACCCTGCGGGAACTAACAGAAGGATTTCAGTACCGATGACCATAGTTTAAAAAGAACATATTTATTCAAATTTTCCGGAATAAAATTTAAGGTTTTGTTCCGGAATTTTTGTTTTATGTACGATAAATAATCCAAGAAATGAATAAACCAAATAATACGTTTAAAAAATGGCTAAGAAAAGCGAAATTTTGAATGAGATTCATAATAGAATCAATGAATCAATCACCGGAGGTTCCGCAGTTTCCAAGGATTTTGGTCTGAAGAGGGTCATCAACGAGTGTCTTTCGGTAGGTGCTCCTGAGGTGATTCATATTCTCCAACAGGCGGATTCCGCTCTTTCAGAAGGTGTTGAGGAGAAACTCCTAATCAGACCTCTTCTTGAAGGATTGAGTCGTTACGAGTCTCTTTTCGATGTTCTGAAGAAAAACTGCGATTCGATGCGTCTGACAATCAACGAAAATCTTGACGATATCAATCTTGCAGAATTGTACGAGAGTATCGAGAATGATTCTATTAAGAATTTCATCGGTTCAATCTATAAGGATTACTGTAACAACAAGAATTTGGACAACCGTGCAAAACTTGTCTCTGTGTTGGAGTCTGTCAGTGCCTATGACAAGAATGCCGGCAAATTGATGGCTTATGTGAAGGATGGTGTCATTAAGAATGACAATGTCACTTACCTCAATCCTTTTGTCAACGAGAGTGTGAATGAATCCAAGGTAATTGACTATAACGGACAAAAGTTCGTTCAGGATGAGGACGGTCGTCTGCACGCAGTCAATGCGACGGATATCAAAAAGATTTACGAGAATGTTGATGAATATATCAACCAACGTATCGAAGAAAGCAAGGCAGAGAAAGAATTGCAGGAGTCCAAGACATACCGCACTGTTGACAACGGTATCCATCTTTATGAACATGTACGCAAATTGCAGCAGAAGTATCCTGAGAACGTGAGATTGCAAGAGACTCTTTCTGAGTACGCATCCGCATTACAAGCAGGATGCCGAGAGGAAATGTTGTATGAGACTTTCTGTGCAAGAATGAAGGGAGGGTTTGATTATCTCAATGCGGTCGAGGAATCTGTCGGTCTTATTCAGGCGGAGGTCGCAAAGAATAAACCTTGTATCGACCTTGTCAAGATGTTGGAGATGATGAGTAACACTAAGTGGTCGTATCTTGTTCCTATCATCGAAAGTGTTGTCTGTGATTACATGGAAAATCCTAACTTGCAGACAAAGAATATTCTTTTGAATCATGTTCGAATGTATGAGTTCTGTCCTTATATCGTGGACATGATTCTTGCGGTGAACAATGATACGAACAATTGTGTCGGTAATACTCTTCCTGAATCTCTCGGTACTAAAGATGTGAACAAGTTGATTACACAACACGCACATACAGAAAGTGTGTTCTCTCCCGTGCAATATGTCAAGGAGAATGAATGTATTTTCAATGTATCGAATCAGTTCTTTGTAAGAAAGGGACAGAACATCACCAAGCTCTCGAAGGACGCAATCAAGAATCTTTCGGAGAATTTTGTTGCGTTGTCTATCCTTGTCAATGACCCTCATGTCGAAATCAATGAAACGGAGAACAAGATTTATTATTATACCGCAGAAAAGATGTTCGAGATTAGCGAGTCCCTTGTTAAGATTGATGACAAGTTCTACAATCTTGATGAGTTGAAGAATCTCAGTGAGATGCGAATCAAGTATCCTGAGATGGAGGATGTGTCTATCTTGACCGCTGCGTTCCTTTTGGAGAATTTTCAGAATATTGCCAAGATTGATTTTGTTACAAGAATCGCAATGAATGAGAATAACATCAAGACTCTCGATTTGTTCAGAATCAAGAATAACATATTTGTGTATTCTCATGACAATGTCAATGAAGAGCATACTTATTACAGAAATGTGACCGCTCTTCAGTTGAAGAATATCATCAATGAGCATTTCGGTATGAAGGTTTCCAATCTTTTCGAAGACCTTATGCCTAATCAGGACAAGATTGTCAATGAGCTCAATGAACTTAGACACGAACACGAGAACAAAATCAGTTCTCTTCTTGAGATGCGTCAGGAATTCCAGACCCTTTATGAGAATGCTGAGTCCGAGAATGACCGTAAGGAACTTGAATCCAAGGTTAATGAACTTGATGTCCTCATCAAGGAAGCTAAGGATGATTACAAGAAGTTCCAGAAGAAGGCTGACGAGATTGAGAACGGAAAGGATTCTGACAATGATAGTGCTCCTGTATTGAACGAGGCTAAACCGAAGAACAAGAAAAAGAAGTCTAATAAGAAAATCGAAGAGGATGAAGATGAAGATTTCGAGTTCGAGGAAAAACCTGAGGATGGCGATGTTGAAGGTGATGATTTTGATTTCAATGCCGATGATGAAGAGGACGGTTCTGATTTCGATTATGAATTCGATGAAGATGACGGTTCTGAATATATCGACGACGATGAGTTTACGACATCTGATGGTGATGATATGACGCAGTCTATTGAAGGAACAGAATCTTTTGAGACTGACCCGTTTGATGAGGAAGACGGCTCGGATTACGATTTCTCTGCCAACAATTCTCAGGATGATGATTACAATATCGAAGATGAGACAGGTGTAGACGAATTCGGTCAGCCTTTGGAAGACGTGGATATCGAGGATGACAGTGTGATTGGTGCGGAAGAAGACCCATACGGCGCCGGTGGTGATGTTCCTGAAGAGACTGATGTTGATTTGGAGAACGGTGATAACGGTGTAGAGGATGCGGTCACAGGTGAACCTGAGACTCGTACTGAAGACACTGCCGATGACGCAGACCTTGATTACGCGAACTTCAAGATTGTGAAGGTCGATTTTGATATCAATGTGCGTACAGGAGAGAAGAGGTCTACCGGTAAGGTGATTGTCGTTGTTCCTTGGATTGATGAGGTCGGAAACAAGACTTCCGAGACGAAGACCGTTCCTTTCTATGTGACCGATATCAAGGGAGAGAAGGGAGTTGTCCTCAATTCAACAGGTATGTCTGTCGAGATGTATAATGCAATCGTTTCCGCAATTAAGGGCAGTTCCGATTTTGAGGAGACTGATGCAGAAAATCAGGATGCTCAGGATTCAGAAATTGAACCGACTCCTGTAGACGACATGAAAGATTTTTCTCCGATGGAAGATGATGAATTCGGTGAACCTTTTGACAGTGGTTCCGATGAGACTACTGTATTGACCGTTGATGACGGTATCGAACCAAAAGGTATTCAAATTCCTACTTACAGTGAAGGAAATACCGATATTGAGGTTCCTGCCGATAATGTGAATTTCTCTGGTAATGATTCTCCGGTCATTGATATCATCGGTGAAACTGCAAAGTATGACGCCAAGAAACAGATGGAGGAATCCTTCAATCATCTTTTTGAGAACGAGGACGAGAACGAGCCTGATTTCGAGGAAAACAACAGTGACGTAAAACTGGTGACCGCAGAGCAACAGACTGACCCTATCGCAGTAATCGAGGATGTGCTCAAAACTTTCGAGAACGAGATTTCGGAAGATGAGGAAAACGACATTGAAGTGGAAGTCGGAGAAATCGAGGACTATGACATTGACGGTACGGATGTAAGTTCTATCAAGGCTACTATCGGAGAGAATGAGTATGCGTTTTTCAGTCTTGATGACAAGGTATATTCTTGTCTCGCAGAGGACTTCGACAATTATTCGGAAGAAATAGACATGCTCCGTGAATTCGTCGAGTCTGAAGATGAAAATCTGGCAGTTTGTGAATGTGATGATACACAGGCAGTGGTTGACCTCGTGACTGATGTTATTTCTATCGAGACCGGAGAAGAATTTGCGTATGACATCGAAGGTGGAGAAGATGAGGAAGAAGGTGTCGAGGAAATCATTAAAGAAAATCCTGAATATTCTGCACATTCGGACCTTGAAAATTTTTGATAGACCACGGTAGTGAGGCTTCGCGCTACCGTGGTGGGAAATTTCTTGAGGAAGCCGACGCTAAGGTGAGAATCCGCAAGGACAAGAATTTCCAAGGAAAAAAGAACGCAAGAATCCGTCTGAGAAAGAATTCCAATCTCAGTCAGTTCACCAATAAGCGAGGTGACATCGACGATGACACTTATCTTCACGATGAGGAAATCAACGGAACACCTGAAGAACGCAAGCACAAGAGGATGATTGCGAAAATGGCAAAAAAATATAATGTCCCTGTTTCGGCTGCCAACGGAAATCCTCAGCAAGGAGGTGACGGAGGAGGAATGCCGGGAGGTATGATGTAAATAAAGATGACAAAGACTAATTCTAAATTTGAAAAGAAAGTGCAAGGTTTTGATTTCAACAAGGAACTGGACAATGTCTCTGCAAAGCTCAAGGAAGAATCTGAGAAGGCTGCCCAACAGGGTCCTTCTCAGCCGACCTTGGTGAAACCTGAGATACAACCAAATGACAAAGTGGTCTTTAACGGAAAGAACGCAACAGTGATTTCGACATGGCCTAAGTCTGATGAAATCATCATCCTTTGTGACGGCATGACTATCGAGTGTTCGAAGAAACAAGTCAGTCTTATCGGCAAGGTCGATTCTCTTGATGTTCCGATGAAATTCAAGGACGGTCTTCCGGTGGACGAACAGATGTATGTCAGATGCAGTTTGGAAAACGATTCATCTCCTTTGAATCTTGTTTCCGAGAATTTGTTTGTCGAATTCAGCGAATGGAAAAGAAAGAAAGGCAAACAAAGAGTCAGGGTTATTAATGAACAAGGAGAAATCACTGCCGTTCCGAAGATGGACGTTTCGGTTGTCGGACTTCCGGATGAAGAAAAAGTCGATGGGTATGTTCAGGGAGTGATGGTGAATCCTAATGGAGAACCTGTCAGAAAATGTCTTGTCAATGCCGTTGACTATACTTCGGCAGAGGATGAGATGTCCAATGTCCGTGTGATGTTTTATTCGGAAGAAGGATTCAAGGAAGGAGATGTTCCTAAAAAAATGTTGAAAACCCTTGCGGTTTAATTGACATGAAAGAATCGAATCTTACCAAACTTGCAAGGAAATCCCTTGACAAGATGATGAATGAATCGTTCATTGCAAGGACGAACAGTACGAATCAATCTGACTTGAAGAATCGTGCTGACAACATGGTCGGAAAGAAATATTCGGTCATTCTTTATTGGGAGGCATCTATAACAGATGATGTTTTTGCTGATTCCGAGGAAGAGGCTATTGAAATTGCGTTGGAAAGGAATAAGAATCGTATCGATTCCGCTTCAAGGTTTGTTTCTCTCTATGATTCGAAATACGGTGCCTGTCCACAACATATTGCGTATGAAGACGAATAAATATCAGGAACTTTGAAAAATCCCCCTTGAATTTGTTTTCAATGGGGGATTTTAGTATAATGATGTTTACATAAATACTTTAGACAGGATAAAATAAAGAAGAAAGTACGTAAAGGAAATGGAAGAAAATGCCAAGAGCAAAATTTTACAGACTTTGATTGACAGTTTCACTGCCATGCCTTCGTGGTTGAAGAGCGCTTTGGTGATTACACTCGTTCTTGGTTTTTTTTACTTCGGTTACGCAAGGAAAGAAATTATATACAGCCAAGAGAAACAGACCACGGAAGTCATTTATGAACGTATCAACGACATGAACCAGAAAATCTTGAAGATAGAGGATTTGAGGGTTGCGAACGAAGATATGATTTACAGTATAGAGGAAGTCAAAGGAATCGTGGTCATTCTATACGAGCTGCATAGACAAGATGCAGAGATTATTTCATCTTATATGAAAAAAATGATTACGGTTGAAGAGTACACTGCGCTCAGAAACGACCTCGACGAACACGAGAATGAGTACAGAAAAACAGTCAATGAACTTTTCAACCGAAGGGCAAGGAGACATCTCTCAAATATCAAATCGAATTCAGAAGAAGATGGTACAAAAAAATGAACCGGAAGAAAACTTTCGGTTCATTTTTTTGTATATGGTGACACCTTCGTCGAAGAAGGGATGGAGTTTCAGTGTTTGGTGATTGTGTCTGATGGTTGGGGATTCTGTGTCAGTTTTACCTTATGGTTGTTTTCGAGTATCTCAAGGAATCTTTGGTTGGTTGATGTCTGTAGTGAATCCATTCGGTCTATCTGTGAATTGATGATGACCAGTTCTTTATTGATTTCTGAAATGTCCTGACGGATTGAAGGCTTTGTCCAAGCCAAGTCAATTATTATCGCTCCGAAGATAAAAACGATTACTAAAACACTGATAATGCAACTCAAAGACTTATAGCATTTGACTCCATTTTGATTTGTCATGTTCAATACTGCAATAATTACTTTTATTATTTATCTTTTTGAAAAATGAAAAAATCGAGAGGTGTTTTCGAAGTCTTGTGGAGATGGCGACATTCTTCATTCTTTCGATAAATAATCCAAATGAAATCGAAAATCAGATGAAATCTTTATTTCAACGTATATGGAATTGGTTAAGAACCTTTTCCTTCAGGGAATGGATTTTGGTCGGATTGGTTGCCGTGATTTCTGTCGCATTCATACAGAATTGTACTTCTAACAGGACAAAGATAATAACAGTAACCGAACAGTCGGAAATCTACAAGAACAAGGCAGATGAAGAATATAATGCCAAGACAATCCTTTTACAAGAAGTAGAAGACCTCAAGAAAAGTAATGATTCTCTTTATCAGGAATACCTCAAGGTAAAGGACGTGAAACCTTTGGTCGTTACCAAAACCTTGGCGGAGGTCAGAATTGATACCTTGGAGATTCCGACGGTCGTTGAACATCCTTCTGCGGACAGATATGAATTCAAATGGTCTTATTCGGAAAAATACGACTCGAACAATTATTTCGGATTGAGTGGAACTACAGCTGTGGATTCTGTGATGACTGACGCTAAGACAGTGCTTGATGATATGAGGATAGGTTCTGATTTAATACTCGATGTGGTTGAAGGCAATTCTTCAAATTCGATGAGAGTGGTCGCAAGGTCGAATAATCCGAGACTTAAAATCACCAACATCGAAGGTGCTTTGATAGACCCTACTAAAAATTCTTTGATTAAGTCCTGCTTTCCTCAGAAAAGATGGGGTTTGGGCGTTTCTGTAGGAGTTGGTACAGGAATGGATATCAGTTCAAGGAAAGTATTTTTCGGACCACAGGTCACGGTCGGCATTTCGTACAATATTTTAACTTGGTAAAATAATGAGCAAGATTTCTAAATATTTACAGATTACAGAGAAACTTCTTCTCGAATACACATACGACATCAACGCAAGTGCGGATGGCAAGAACCTGAACGCTTATGTGTTTAAGGATAATACAGGTAGGGTGACACTTTTTAACAACCCTACCAAGAAAAACATATCGGAATATTTCACGAGCGGTCTGATGTATAGTTCTTTTCCGGTCGGCAACACCAACGAGGAACGTAAGATGAGCGGTTATTCGAGTGAGTCTGACAGTCCGAGTGACTGTATCGCAAATCCTGTTCCTAATATGTATGAGAATGGTATGATGAAACCGTTGGATGAAAATATGACCATTATTTCATCGAATACCGTAGATGTTCCCATGCAGCGTGTAAGAATATACATTGCGACAGGATATACTTTTAATGACTGTCTTGGATTTGTTCTCAGTGTCAAGACCTATCAAGGCAATAATGCTAAATACCCTTCGACCGACAAGGAAATTGTGTTGCAGAATTTCACTTTTGTCAAGGGCATGATGTCGACGCTTGTCAAGTTTGCGGAAAGACCGTTCTTTCAATTATCCAAGTTCTATGACCGTTATATAGAGTTCTATGTACCTTCTGCGTATTACATGGCTCTTCATAAGAATGACGATGACACTCAGATTACAGTCTTCGATGCGTTGAATATCGAGTATGGTAATCAGATGATATTCGAGTACGCGACTATCGAAGACGAGAATTTCAATCAGGTGTCTTACGGAGAGAAGGGTTATGTCGATTATTTTTCGGATGACAATACTTTCAATGTAACGGACAAGGTACTTTATTATCAAGGAACGTTCAAGGTTACAGGTTTCGTCACAGCACAGGTTGCGCTCAATTCCAATTCGGACAATTTCAATCTTAGACTGTATGAGGACAAGGAGTGTAACTGTATCAGGTATTATCCTGTTTGGGGTTCTCCTACACAAGATAATCCGATAACAAGAAGAATAATGAACTCTATAGAAAACGGTTCGATACCTCTTTCGATGAGAGGGTTTATTGACGATAATGATGTCGATGCCGACGAGTTTGAGGAGATTTACGGAGAGGAGGCAAGAAAATGGATTGTGGTGAACCAGCTTGAGTTGCAGTTTGTCTATCAACCGATGATTTCAAGCAATGCGATGACCGATAACGAGATTGTCATTACTCGTAAATTTAATTATACGGAGGACTTTGAGACCGACAATGATAATTTCGGTAACATTGACAACATATACAAATATGTCTATCGTCCTGTCATTGAAAGTCTCAACAATGGATATACCTGCAATTATATTGCGGTCACATATACCGCAAGACTTGTCAACAGACTTAACGGAGAGGAAATTATCAGAACCGCAACAATGGATATCGAAGATGCGGAATCCAAGTTCGGTATAGGTTCCAATCGTATTGACGTGAGTAACATCTATACATGGAAGTTGTTCAACAAGATTGAGAGTACGAATGTCAAGGTAGGAGGGGTATCCACAGGTACTGAAAAGACCAAGTATGTCACTAAATTCGTGAATTCACAGAATTTTGCGATGAAGTCGGAAGACGGTACGGCAAATGTATCGGGAGCTTTTGTAATCAAGTTGTATGATACGGAACATATCTACAAGATGCGTGTCTTCACTGATGACACTTATAGCGAGGCTTATCAGTTGGGTGATGCGAATGTTACGTTGATGATGAAAGTGACTACCGGAGAAAATAACGTTCCGGTGTATCTCAAACCGACCTATTCTTCCAATATGAATACCCTTGCCGGTGAAATCGAGTTCAAGATTCCGGGAACGACTGCGACCGCAATACTTAAAGGAGACCGTAAGTGGTTCCTTGTCGCTCAGTCGCAATCAGGAGTTTCTACTTTGTTTGCCGGTAAGTTTGAATCGGTTTTTGGTGACTGATAATTAAGAAAAAGGTGAATCTTTTTATAAAATTTACAAGATGAAGGTCTATCGTAATGTCTATATCAAGGCGAATTTCCCAAGACTTTCCGGAAAGGAATTGATTTATTACACCGGAAAGATTGTAAACAATGCGGATATTAACGGCATTGTTCAGAGGGAGTTTGACCGTAGTAAGGATATATACCTTGGATGCGATTGCGATGCACCCAAGTATTCGGCTTTCATAAAGAAAAACGAAAACTCAAAAATACAAGAAACTAATAAAAGAGTTATATTAAGTTATGGCAGAGAATGTAAAAATTGCAAAAGACGATGAAGTCAAGGAGAATGCAAGCGCACAGGACGTAATTCAGTCCATCATCGACAACAATAAGGCTATTGAGGAATTGTCCGATGAAGACCGTAAAATTCTCATCGATGATTTCAACGAACGCAACAAAGGAGTCGCATATTTGACAGAGGAACGTGCGACGGAGGAGTACAAGGTTCAGTGCAGAGACGATTTCGCAGCATATCAGACGGAATACACGAAACTGAGTTACGAAATCGCAAAGAAGGATAAGGCACTTGAATACGCAAAGTTCCTTGATGATTGGAACACCAACCATGTGATGTTGCCACAGTCTTATTGGAAAGGATGCCTGAAGTTCAGAGAGGTGCTTATGGATATCATCAAGAAACTTGAGGAGAATCCTGAAGAGAACCTTACCTTTGATTTCGCCGCACTTACATATACCTATAATCTTATGATGGGACCTGTGGGCAGAGGCGTGGAGTTTGCTGAGTGGATGGCAAACAATCAGGAACCGTACAATGCAATTCTTGAAAGACTTGCCGAGCACATGGACCTTATCAGTCTTATCAAGAAAAAGATTGGTATGTTGCAGATTAAATGGAGCCTCGCTTGTCAGGGGTTTATCCTCAAGTGGGACGAGTCGCTCAAGGACTTGCAGGAACTCTCATTGTTAAAGACTATCAATTTGGAGAGTCTTGGTTAAAAGTACAAAAAAGTGGGGACAAATTGACCTCACTTTTTGTTTATAGTTAGAAAATATAATACAACCGGAAATCATTTCCTTTTTAAGTTTGTACTTCAAGTCGTTGGAAGAATTTGGACTACAAAATCAATTCGGAACAGATTTTATAAAGTTGTATTATATCATAACAAAAGACTCTAAACAAAAGTATAGAGTCTCTCTCGATTCGTTCTTGAACGAATCGAGAGTTCTCAGATTTTCTTCAACAAAATCATTTATAAAAACAATAAGTTTCTAAAAATGATTATAAGAAAATTACTTTATTTGGTTTTGAGTATATATTCGGTTTCTGAATAGAAATCCATCACATTGATTTCAAGACCTTTTGGGAGTTTCCATTTTCTGATTTTTCGAAAAACGGATTTCAGGCTGCGGTCATTCTTGAACTCGAAGGTGTCTGTCGTGAACGGCACACTTGAATCCATCGGACACCAATGGTCTGTTTGGGAATTGTATCCCCAATATTCATTGTAATCCAATTTCGTTCCATCGAGAAGAGTCTTGTAAACAGGTTTCTGAATACGGACCTCCCAAAAACTGTGGAATTTCCTGTTAGGATGAAATATTATATGGATGTTTTTTCTGTTTGGCATTCCTTTGGTTCTCGATACGGAGAATCTGGTGGGACGGTTCCCGAAACTGTCTGTATAGTTCTTGTCGTACACACTGTTGGATTTTCGCATTTCTTCCAGTGTTTCTTCTCCGTATTGTGTTTTCAGCCTATCTTGGATATAAGGCAATTGGCAGTTTCTTGCTAACCAATAGTCAAAATGAGAAGGGGTATTCCAAACTGGAAACTGTCTTTTATTGCTGTCGTTGTCAAAGAAACACTCCTTTGACAAATCGTAACAAAGATATTCTTCCAAAGACTCCTTGGTACCGTCAGGATATTCCACATAACCACGTTCCTTGCACCATTCGACAAGTTCGAGGTATTGGTCGTAAAAAAGATATGTCTTGTCAATTGCAGCCATTTGATTTTCAGTAAAAGAGGGGGAGATATTCGAATCTCCCCCTATATTTCAAAAAATTGTTATGTATTAACGGCGGACATTCCACATTGATGTTGCAGGACCGACCATCACGTCGATATTCGCGCCTTGCTTCTTCTCAATCATCTCAATATACTTGAGTTGGATGTATTGCTCCGGTGAAAGATTCATTGACTGCATATATGCCTTGTCTGCCAATGCTCTCTGACGCTCTGCCGACTCACGTGCCGCCTCTGCCTCGAATCGACGACTCTGACTTTCCTTCATCTGTATCATCTTTGCGGTAGTGTTCATCTCACTAAGCTGTGCCTCATTGGGTTTGGCTTTACCGAGACTGACAGACAGACACTTGACGGGGAAAGGCTTATTCTTCGAAAGTTTTGCGATATAATTGTCAATGTATGCCTTTGTGTGTCGGTTGATGTTGTCGATGACCACTTGATTGCTTAAAAGGTCTGCGGCAGAGAATTCACCAATCTGTGCAACGAGTTCGTCTATGATAATGCGCTTGAGGTTGTTCTCGTACCATTTCTCTCCGTAATTCTCGATAAGTGCCGGTGACTTGCCTTCCTCGACTTGCAGATAGATGACAGGTTTGACGTCGATGGGAGTGCGGTTGTCACTGAGAACATCATCGATTACCTCGTTATATGCGACAGGGGTCATAGTGACATAGACTACATCGGTAGTCCAAGCGCAGTACTCAAGACCGGTCTTGGCAGGAACAGGGTCAACACCTCCATCTCCGAAGAACAGCGGTTTCTTGACGAACACTCCCTCTTGTCCGGCATCCGGAGCGGCACTTGAACAACTCGAAACCATAACAGTCATAAACATCGATATCACTAACGTGAATAATAAACTCAATTTACTCTTCATTGTTTTTTGAATTTAAGTTAAATATTGAATTATTAAATATGAATTATCGAAATGTTTATTACTTGGATTTACAGAAACAATAGTAAACCAAGGCAAAGATATTGAATAGAAAACCGCAAAGGAATGCGATTACGATACTCTTGTTTTTGGCAGCGGCAATGATTCCACAAATCACTCCAACTGTAAATGAACATCCTAAAAAAGTCATAATGAATAATAATTAAAGATTTTATTGAACTTGTTTGATAAAATAATCAGTCAGTCTACCACAGAACTCTTGCGGCAATAGGACCAAACAACGCAAAAATAAAACTGTGAGGCAGGAAACACACCACCCATAATGCGGCAATTACGACCAACCATTTATGGTCTTCCTCAAGTGACTTCCACCATTGGATTGGATTTTCGATGAACTTTTTCATTGTCTTTGTTGTTAATGTTATTTTGATGATGCAAAGGTAAGGACTTTATTTGAATCCACCAAACATTTCTGCGGAAAATTCAAAAAAGTCCTCATTTTTAACATTCACTAACAAATATCACCGATTTCTTTATCATTTTCCACTCTTTTGGCAATAAGATAAAACATTTCTTTCTCTCCTTCGTCAGTCAACATCTGTTCGGTATAGACATTCTCTTTCTTGCGTGACTCAAAATTGTCGGATTTGGATATCGACCTCCATGTATTGTTCTCAATCGCCTCAAGAAGATTCATATTATAATGTATTATATTGAGTATAGTCTCCCAATACACATCCTCATGTTCCCAATCAATCCCGTTTTTCCCTCTCGGTATAAATTTACAGGAAAACAAATAGGTTTTGAAGAAAAGAATGTTCAACTGAGGAGGTTCATCGAACCTGCAATTAATATCATTTTCATGTATAGTTTTATCTGTCCATTGGAGGTCGGTACAAGAAAACTGTATGATTTTCCACCAAGGAGCATGGAAATCGAGACCTGTTCCACCTCCGTACCAAATTCCAAGATAAAACACCGCCTTCGGCATTTTGAACCAATGTCGTACCTTATACCACGTTCCGAGAGGATTGTGGTAACTTATCCATCTTTTCAATTTTCTCATCTTCATCAATTCTTACGTTTAACCAATTAATCAAATGTTCTAATTTCTATCAAATGTGATAAAAATTATTTATAAACCTCAATATTCCTTAATGAATAAAGATTATTGAACTTTAACGGTCGGAACAATCGACCACTATTGATTATCCTCGATACAATCTCGGAATCATCAACTACTTTTCTCATGATATTCAACGCACCGTTGACATCTGCGTTGACTAATTTTCCAACGGAACTCTGAAACAAACCTCTTTTCTTGCGTTTTCCGAGATACGTTTCATGACGACCGATGGTTTCCAAACACAATCCATCACATTTACTCGTATAACTTTCTTCGTGTTTGATTACATTTATACCAACCATTCGGCATTTATATTCCAACATAGAAATCAGTTTATCGTGACTTATCATTACAAAATTCTGATTGTTAACCTTACCAATGACGACGGAGTCTTTCCATCCACTGTTATAACCAATAATAAGGTTGCCGATTTTGTTTTGCGTCAATAAATTCACAATATGTCTGCTGACTTTATGATAGACGTCTTCCGTTTCCTTAGTTCTTTTGTCGCATAAACGCTTTATAAATTTCGAAGTCTTTTTCTTATTTTCTTTCTCTAAAACAGATTTTCTTTCACTTAACGTCTTGTTGAAATACCGGTTCTTTGATTTAATCTGTTTCCCTGAATATATTATAGGTTCAGAAAAATCAGTCACCATAGTCACAAGATTATCAAAACCCAAGTCAATGGACGAGTATCTCGATTTATCTAAATCATAATTTTCTAATTCTGTTTCATAAACAATCTCAATCTCTGTATACTCATTTTTAGGATTCACTCTGATTTGTTTGAAATTTTTCAAAACTGATGAAAATTTTTCCCACTGTGGTATAGGTACAGACAAGTCTTTTGAAAAATAAATTCTTCCTCCTTTGATGGAACAAGATTGGTTTGTGTAAATCAATTGAAACATTCCGTTTTTAGGAAGATAATTAGGAAGATGAGGTATCCCTTTATATTTGTTTTTATTTTTTGACCAATCTTTGATAGACTTAAAATACGACTTGAGATTTTTATCAATCAATTTCAAACATTGTTGAGAAACTTGTGATTTTAATTTTCTGTAATTGATTTCTCCTTCAAGATTTGGCGTTACTTTGAGAATTTTGTCTAAATCGTTATAGAAAAGGAATTTACCATCTTTTAGATTTGTTTTAACAATATACATTGTTTGGTTATACAAGTCTTTTGAAAACCTGCACAACCTGAACAATTCTTCGTTATGTTTATAATTGTTAAACTTATAAACTAATCTCATTTTCCAAATCCTCTTTTACGAGGGAGATTTTCTTTTTTCTTCTTGACGAATACATTCTCATCGCAAAACAATGCAATAAAGAAATGATGTCTGCAAATATTTCTTTTTCTTCAGTTTCGTTATTCTGTGTTTCGTTGACAACAATTAAGTTGCAGTTAAACTGTTTGAACAGATTTTCCCACAAATCAAAAGAAACTCTCGTCAATCTGTCTTTGTCTTTTATGAAAACATTTTTGACTTTTCTTTCTAAAATCAAATTCAGCAATTCACTGAATGATTTACGGTCGTAGTTCAAACCGCTGGCGATATCTGAATAAACTCCATCTATTTTATAACCATTCTTGTTTGCGTATTCAGTTATTGTCTGAATTTGATTTTCGAGGTCTTTCTTCTGTTTTGGTGTCGAAACTCTTGCGTATATCACAGAATTTCTTTCTGTGGATATTTTCGCGGCTTTCAGGACAGAATCTTCATCATAATCATAAAAACCGTTAGGTAATTCTTGGACAAGAATTTTCTGTTCCTTAACGTATTTTGTTAATGTCGGTCTCGAAATTTTTAATATTTTTAATACTTCTTTTGCCTTCATCTAAACAAATCCATTGTTTGTATTATTTATCTAAATATTTTTTAGAAAAATCTACACTTTTCTTTATCATATTCTCATAATCTACCACAAGATTGTCCGCTTGTCCGATAATTTCGTTTCTTCCTTTGGTTGTCGTTTTCTTTGTGAAGGATTCCTTCAAATTTTTATTATTGGTAAAATTAGAAACCGGTCGAACCTTGAGGTTATTGTCAACCTTAGTAAGCCGGCAGCTGAGGTATCCATCTTGGAGGTACAAGTACCACGCGTGCGGGGCATCGGTCTCAGTCGAGCTCCAATACCCAGGAACTCCTTCAAATTCATTCCAGTTAGAAACGAATTTTTTACCACCGACTGCCTCCAAAGCCGATTGAATTTCTTCGAGATGATTATAAATCATCCACAGTTCTCCGGAAGAAGGCAGGTACCAACTGCGATTTCCTTTCTTGTAATTCAAGCAATAATATGCATCCGGATATTTCGGAGAATTAAGATTGCGACAATAATACTCACCGTTAAAATCGGATTTAGCGTATTCCCTTATTCTAAAAGATTTGTTAACCAATTCCTCTACCTCCGCCCATTGTAGGGATTCAGTAGCATCTTCCAAAGCGACTACAATCTTGTGGTCATCTTCAACGAGTAGAATGCCGACAACACCTTCAATGTCTTTTGGATTCCAACCATTGACACTCTTTACTCCAAGAGTCTCGTGGAGGATGTATATTCCGTCTGGAATTTCAAAAGCGGTATCGGATTTTGAAATCAGTTCATCATTTTTCTTCCGACTGATTTTTCTGGTGAAAGATTCCTTTAAATTTCTATTTTTACTAAAATTAGAAACTGGGCGAACCTTGCCGCTATTGCTAACCTTATCGCCCCAGTAGCCGAGGAGGCCATCATTGAGGCACAAGAACCATGCGCCCGTGGCACTGTACTCAGTCGAGCTCCAGTACACAGGAACACCTTCGTCCCAGGTAGTAACGAACTTTTGTCCTCCGACAATCGATAATGCGTTCTGAATTTCTTCAAGATGATTATAAATCAACCATAATTCACCGGAAGACGGTAAATACCATTCTCTTCCACCTTTCTTGTAATGAAGACAATAATATGCCGCTGGGAAAATAAGAGAGTTAAATTTCAGACAATGCTGTTCTCCGTTGAAATCGGATTCGGCGACTTCTAATTCATCGACCGATTGATTAATCAATCCACGTTTCTTCGACCAAGTTAAATTTTCAGGAGAATCCTCTAAGGCAACCACAATCTTATGGTTATCTTCAATGACTAATATGCCAACGACACCATCATTATCCTCCGGATTCCATTCATTGACAGTTCTTACTCCAAGAGTCTCATGAAGGATATAGACTCCGTCGGGATAATCTATTTCCGACACCAAATCAGAACTTCTTTTTCTTGAGACTCAATGAGTAAAAGATTCTCTAAGGTTATCGTACTCGAATGTCGAAATAGGTATAACTGAAAAAGTGTCTTCAGTTTTATATCTTTCGACAGCACCGAAAGCGAGTATACGATTGTCCAAATAAAATGTCCAAGCTTTACTCTTCGAATACTCAGTCGATGTCCAATACCAATTATTAAAATTGGTCTTTGCTCTTTCCTTTAGGTTGACCGCTCCGACTTTTTCGAGAATACGGTCGAAATCTCTCCTGTAACGTACCATCAATAACGACATCTCTCCAAGAGAACCTAGTCTCCATTTTCTCCCTCCCTTTTTATAAGTATGGCAATAATATGCGGCAGGGAATTCCGGAGAATTAAGTCTTGAAGAATTACTCTCGGAATCATAATCTCCTAAAGCATAAGATTTACTTCTGTATTGTTCCGGAGAAAAGTTTCCATTTTTCTCAGACCAATACAATTTGGGAGAGACATCGACCGATACCACAAATTTATGTTCGTCGTGTATCAATAAAATACCGACAACACCTTTGTTGTATTGAGAATCCCATGTTTCCGCATCTTGTACTCCAAGAGTCTCGTGAAGGATATACAGACCGTTTTCTAATTGGAAAGATTGGTTGTCGGCCAAATCCTTACTACTTCTATTTTTAATTTTCTGTGTAAAAGACTCGTCGAGTTCTGCTAAATTCACTTTGGAGAAATTTTTGTGGAGTTCAGAATAAAATCCATGACTATCGAGGATATCTAAAATGATTTTACCATCTGCTCCACAACATGCCTCTCCCTTGAATGGTTTGAAGTTCGCACTTGCCTTGCCGATTTCCGTCCAAGTCCGTTCATCCATATTGTTCAAGGTCTCGACAAGAGCCATCAAGAATCTTTCAAGTCCAAATAACAATTGATAAGAAAAATTAGGTCTCTCCCATTCACGTCTTTCCTTAAACTTGTCAAAACGGAAATCTTCAGGACTTTCACCGATTCCGATGAATTCCAAATTTTTCAAATCTATTTGTTGTGGTGTTGAAGGACCAAGTTCGGTATAAAAAGCAACCGTAAGAATTCCATGAGGGGTGTTCAGGTCCTGGTGGTCGGTGAAATTCATAATATCTCCCTGAAAAACATCAAGAGAAAATTCCAAGGCAGTGCTGTCATTAGAACCGTCATCAAAAGGACAGTCTTTCTTCAACGAAATCTTGTAACTGATTCTATCTGTTATAAACTTGAGTGGATATTTGGTCGTTGTACACTTACTGAATTGATGTTCATGTTCTTTAAGGAATTTTTTGAACAACTCGTCGAATTCTTCAAAAGACTCCATATTTCCAAATATCTTTTTGTTTATAAAAGAATCTGAACCTTTCTTTGCAGTTTTATGGACAAACGACTCCTTCAAGTCAAAATCAAAACCTTTATTGTTCTGTGAAGGCAACATCTTATAGAACTCATTCCAAGTCTCAAAGGAATCTTTCTTCAGATAAGTCTTATACAATATTTTCCAATTATCCATCAGGAACCTGATATCATTGAGAATGAAATTCAGGTTTTTGAGCGTCGGCTCTATTGATTCCACTTTATCATCAAACCTGACTCTTTCAGGATTCTCCACAAACGAAATTCTCTTTTTCTTGGAATCATAGATGTATTGGAACAGACGTTCATCGTTTAATTTGATAGGACCGACCGTCAGATAGCAAATTATATTCTTAGAATTATCCTTAAAGAAAATCAGTTTGATTCTGAAAGACGGTTTTTTAGAATTGGAAACATCAAACAACAATTCATTTGAATAAAAGTCATTGAACTTGAATGTATTTGGCCACGAAGTTATCATCTCGAACGAGAACTTTTCGAGATTGTACGGATTCTTTTTACCATACACATAAGGTTGCTTGTAACTGAGGATACATTCTTTCATCCTTCCGACAAATTCCTTTGCGTCCATTACAGGATTGAACGCTTTGTCGTCGGCATCACTGACAATACCTTCAGTATCAATCTTCCGAGTCTTCTTGACAAATGATTCTTTCAGTACAGATAAATTGAAATTAGAAACTGGGCGAACCTTGTATCTATCGCCAATCTTATTACACCATCCGATGTTGCCGATACCCATAGCCCATGCGTACATGGCACTGTCTTCAGTTGAGCTCCAATATACAGGAATATCTTCGCCACGTACAGTAACGAACTTTTGTCCTCCGACAATCGATAATGCGTTCTGAATTTCCTCAAGATGTTGGTAAATCAGCCACAGTTCTCCGGAAGAAGGCAAGTACCAGTTTCTTCCACCTTTATTATAAGTCTTGCAGTAATACGCAGCTGGAAAATCAGGAGAGTCAAGTTTCTGACAATAATACTCACCGTTGAAATCGGATTCTTCTGATTCATCGAATGGTTGATTGACCATTTTACGTTTCTTCGACCAACAAAGATTTTTAGGAGAGTCTTCCAACGCAACCACAATCTTATGTCCATCTTCAACAACCAACACTCCCACGACACCATTATTATTCTCCGAATTCCAACCATCGACAGTTTTTACTCCAAGAGTATCGTGGAGAATATAGACTCCGTCAGGATAATCTATATCCGATATCAAATCTGAACTATTTTTACGAGAAACTTTTTTTGTAAAAGATTCAAGTACTTTTTCCTCCAAACAGAACAGTTCATCACCGAATATACTCTGCACCTTAATAACGGAATCTTCCAAAGAATCATTAGACAAATTCAACACACCGACTCCTTTTTCAGGTTCAACCTTAAAATCAGCGATACGTTTGATATAATTCTTGCATATCTCCAAAGTATCAGAATCGACTCCCATTTTTGTCAATTCAAAAAATTTCTGAGGTCTACTGAAAAAATCATGACTTTTATCCAAGAAACGACCATCAGATTTTCTGAAAAAATGTCTTGGGACAACTTCATAAGACACTCCGTTTTTACGGCAACATTTTGCCTTGTAATTGTTGACATATATTCCTATCCGAATCTCATTATTATTCGGATAAAACAATACCTTAAAATCCAAATCAAATACAGGGATTTCCGTCGCTTTCCCCCAAAAATAACTGTAAGGACTGACAACCAAAGAAACAATGAAACTGCCTCCTACAAGTCCTGATACAGGTTTAAAAAGATATCTTTTGACTTCTTTTTTGACAATGACAGGAAATTCGCGACCGCTTTCACTTTTAGTATTGACGTTATCACCATTACTTAAATTTGTAATTATACCGAGACTGTCAGTATATTCACTAAGTAATGAAAAGAAAGATTGTTCATCAAGTTCCAATTTCTTGGGAACTATCTCTGAAGTCTTTCTATTCAAAGTCTTTCCGACAAAAGATTCTTGTATGTTCATTTTCATTTGATTGCGCAATTTGTATTATGGTTTATTTATCGAATGAAACGAACAGAGGAGAGTCTTCCAAAGACTCTCCTCTTAAACCATTCTATGCGTATGATGCAGATTTCTGTCTTGTGTTCGCCATGAAAGTCTTGTTAGAACCTTGGAGTTGAATTTTACCTGCCGGTTCCCAATCTCCGTTTGACCATACTTTCGTGATAGAACCGATGACATCGGTCATTCCTTCACGTATCTTCTCTTTCATCAGCTTCTTTGCGGATGACAAGGTGAACATCGTATCTGCGTATTCTCTTTTTGATGTCTGTGGGTTAACCCAACTTACTGAAAACTGTCTCATATTGATTGTTGTTTATTGTTTGACTTATTGTTTGATGCGACAAAGGTACGTCATTTTTTCGAAACAACCAAACAAACAACCAAAAATAATTCAGTTTTTAGATATTTTTAACAAAAAATTCTATTTTGAGTGATTTTTTCACTTATTTCAGTGTCGAAAAACCTTTTTCAACATCATCTACAATTTCGATTTCCTCAGAATCATTTTTTACTTTGGAATCGATGTTCACTTCCACTTCCTTGAAAGTCGATGTTGCGTAACAACAAGGTCAAACCATTGTCGGAGAAGAATTCTTGGTCTTTGGATATACGCAATCTCCTCTTTCATTTAACCGTAAAATAGAATTGCAGTTGTCGCAACGAACAGTTTTCGGAAATGGAGGCACAAAATTGTTTTGTATGATTTCAATCATTGAAAACTTTTATGAAATTATTGTAAAAATCTTCAGGAGTTCTTGAAAAGAAAGGACCGTCAGGACAATCATACATTGCTTCATAGAGAATCAATCCATTTCTCCATTTATACAGACCGTCTGTGTCCATGTCCTTGAACTTAAAATCCTCGCTTATCAGACGATAATAAGTATTTTTAGGAGGATAAAAGTATAAACCTTTTCCTTTTTGCCAAAGATGTCGGAACAGATGTTTGGTACAGAAAATACTGTCCTCAAGTTTTATGAGATTCTTGTTCAAATCGTCTCCGCAAATAAAAACAATTTTGTCTTTTTTGGTCAAACTTTTCAACTGAATGAAATTATCCCCGATTTGGGAAACAAACAAAACGTCTTCCGGGATTCCAATATATTCTTTACCACAAAATTCCCATACAGGTTCTGACAATTTGAGGTCTTTGAATGTTCTATCCTCAAAAATTTGACAATTATCTACGATTCTATCCATGAGATTGATTCTTCGTATTTAGGTTTGTATTTGACTTCAACATAAGGATAAACCCTGTCATCTATTCTTCATCTCTTGAATGATAATTTGGGTCTATATCTAACTTGTTCTCCTTGCAGAAATCGAAAAATTTGGTCGCAATATCCTCGACATAGTCAATATCTATATTACAACTCGTCATCATCAAGTCAACTCTTGAAGAACCGGACATCAACAACAGCACGTCCACTCCATAAGGTTTTATACAGTCAGGTTTTTCCGGTCGCAAATAAGGAGTGTAATCCCATACACGATATTCAACCAAGCAACCGTTATCAGAGTTGTTTCCGTCCTCATTGTCGGTCTTGCGTATTGTCTTGAACCAACCCCAAGATTCATTTGACGACAAAGCGCTGGTGAATTTCCTGTATCCTCGTTCTTGTAACCGAGTCTCTAAAATGTCGAGTTCTTCCTTATTCATAATTATTGCCTATTATTTCTTTCTTTAACGCATTCCAAAAATCTTCGATTTTATCATCCCTATAGTAACAATTGACAGAAGAATCTCCGAAAGCCTTGATTGTCGGTTCAAGACGTCCCAAATGAAAATATAAATATGCCGTGTTATAGACATATTGTCCTTTCCTCCAATGTCTCGGTCTTTTTTTCAGACCTTTCATTACCCTGGTTTTGAGTTCATTGAATTTTTCTTCTGTGTAAATCATAATTTATTTCTTTTTCAGATAGATTTCTGTCACGAACGAGAACGTCTCTTCTTTGAATAACCTGAATGCAACCTTATGTCCTTTCAAGACGAAGGTTCTCCTTCAGACAATTTTTTGAATTGTTCTTCTGAGACTTTTTTGTTGTCCATATTGACAGACACCTTCAATGGTTTCTGTGATTCCGATAAAATATCTTATAGATTTGTGCTCCATGTTGCCTATGTCTTGATTGGTCTTTCAAGAATGACGGAAATACAATTTTGAGGACCGGATATACGATTGACTGTATAAATGTTAGAAGATACAATACTCCATCCTTCTTTTGACAATCTATTTAATTCCTTTACTATATCAGATTGAGTCATCCATCCATAGTCTTCGTCATAAATCTTATGTTCGTATACGGTCTTGTTCTGTTGTTCCTCGTTTTGTTCTTGAAAAGAGCTTTCCTTTAATGTTTTGTCCATGTAATTTATATACAAATAAAGAACTGTTTTATTAAAGGCAAGGGGAAAGAAAATTCCGTTCCCCTTGTCCAAACAAACATAAACAACAATAAAAACCTAAGCAGATTTCTTCTGAAATTCGGATGGTTGAGCCTTTATATACTCTTCCTGTTCCTGTATGAATGCCGAAGCGTCTTCTCCCCAAGCATTTCTCACAAGGTTCTTGATTGTCTGATTACGATAGGTCGCACCAGGAACAGACAGTGAAATGGAGAAACCATAACCGTGCCAATATGGAGTCTTGAGGATATAACTTCCGATGTCATCTGTGTCATACTGCGCAATCATACCGTCCTTTGAAATAAGGAAAGTGTTCTTGAACATCTCCAAATCAACATCGTTCTTCGGATTTGTTATAATGAGGGGTTTCCACTCGACACCCTTACCTGAAGTCTCGATGTACTATTTCTCGTAATTGAGGTTGTTCTTCGATACGACCTCCTTGAGGAAATCAATCTCGACAACAGCGTCATCAGTCTTCTTGACACTCAGTCTTTTCTGTTTTTTCAATACATTGACTCCATTATGGAAAAGCTTGTTGCCCATCCAGAAATAACCTTTGGGGTCGAGATTAGGGTGGTTCTCAATTTCTTTCTTGAGTATTGAATTCTTGAGTCTGTCACTTGCAGTTTCAGGAACTCTAAGAACGACCACTTCTTTGGAAACTTTCTTCATTGTTTGTTATTTTTGGGGTTGTCATCAGAACCATTTCTGATTTCTGATGCAAAGGTAAGCTTTTTATTCGAAACCTCCAAACATTTTTCCAAAAAATATTTTGGTTTTAACATTTTTTAAGAATATATACCGTATTAAACCATTTTTAATACTCAAATGAACCTTTTAGAGTCATACGACAAATACGGAAACCAATTGAAGGAATCTTTCATTAAAAAGACTTCCTCAAGAAATACGGATGAAGTCATCAGACAGGCGGACGAATCATTCGATACTGATTAGACATGTTTCTTATTGAAAGCTATTTGTAAAGGAAAGAAAGATGTTCTAATATCTTTCAACATGCCTTATTATCATGACGATGAAGGCAAACTCACAAATTCCTATTACCTCAATTTCAAGGATTGTTCCATTTGGATATGCAAAATAAATTACAACCCTTCAGTACCTGATAACATGTTCTTCTATTGCATATACAAAAACGCTTATGGCGGAGGGTATTGCAGTTCGGATGTTATTGACAAATTCGGAAAGCATCCTTATTGTAGGGAACCAGAAGGTCGTTACTCTGAATATTGGAAATACTCAGACCCAAGAAACGCACCGAAAGATATCCAACTGAAAATATACAAGATGTTTGAAAAAACGTTCGAGGAAATCAATTCCGGCAAGGCAAGCAATCTTGATACATTCAATTTCAATTCCTTCCGCAAACCGGACCCAAACAGAATGACCAAACTGCTGAGATTCGCCTTGAGGAATTACCCAAATAAAGAAATTTGCAATTTCTTTGCCGAGAAATACAGCTATCTGTTACAATAAGCAAGAGACGAACAGAAACCATAAACTGTTCGTCTCCGTTTCTCTTTCAACACATGGTTGACGAGAAAAATAAAGGAGAATAGTTCATCAACAAGACTTTTCTCCTTTATATTTATATCTTACTGAAATATTCTTCAGGGTTTTCAATTTTCACAAACTCACCATTGACATTGCGATAGATGCTTTGATTTGAAGAACCTCTGAAATAAAGATGTCCTACGTGTTTTGAATGGTCGAATCTTCCGTCGACTACCACATCACAATAAGATAGAATCTTTTTTCGAGTTTCGTCCTGCAAAGCCTCTTCCAAATAGAACCCTGTCCAAATCCAAATATCCTTCGGAGGATACATCGACTTCACTTTTTGAAGAAGGTTGACCATATCCTGTCCTTGCATCAACGGTTCTCCTCCAAGAACACTCAGACCCTGACAATGACTATCTGAGAGTTTTTCAAAAAGTTCTTTCTCGGCAGCAGAATCAAAAAGTTTACCTGAAGAGAATTCCCACAATTCCTGATTGAAACAATCCTTGCAATGGAAATGGCATCCGGTCACCCAAATAGATGTGCGTAGACCGGAGCCATTAGCGATATCAAATTTCTTGATTTTCCAATAATTCATTCTTATTCCTCACCGATGTGGTAAACTCTGTTTTTCATTTCCATAGCTTTTCCGTGGTTCGGCATTGTCGTACTGACATATCCACACACTCTTCTTACCAGATGCAGATGCGCACGTCTTTTCTCTCCACACTGCGGACAATACCATTCACCTTCGTCGTCCTGTTTGATTTCCCCCTCGAAACCACAGGAATCACAATAGTCTCCGTTTCGAGTATTAATTTCCGCATATTGTATGGTATCATACATGTATCTGACGATTTCCTCAAGTGCTGGAAGATTGTCCGTCATGTCAGGTACCTCAACATAAGAAACCGCTCCACCTTTTGACATTTTTTGGAACTCAGATTCCAACTTGAATTTCTTGAATGCGTCGATAGGTTCATAGACACAAACGTGATATGAATTCGTGAACCAATCCTTGTCGGTAATACCAGGAATAACTCCGAATCTCTTCTGTGTCTTCAGAGCAAACTTGTAACACAGGCTCTCGGAAGGAGTACCATAAAGAGAACAACCGTTCAAGTTCGGAATCTCACGCCACTCTATAGTCTTCTGTTCAAGATACTTCAATACTCTCTTGGCGAACTCATTACCTTTAGGTTGCGTATGCGACTGCTTGGTCATAATCATACACATTTCATAAACACCAATGTATCCGAGAGAGATAGAAGAGTAACCACCTCTGAGCAAAGGAGTGATGACACCATCTTTCTTGAGTCTTGCGATACCTCCGTACATCCAATGCGAAGGACTTACCGTAGGTGAAGCATCCACAAGTTTCTTGTCTTTGATAATAAGAGCCTCTTTTGCAAGTTCAAGTCTCGCATCAAGAATGTTCCAAAACAATTCCTCGTCTCCCTTTGAACTAAGTGCGACATCGACCAAGTTGATGGTAACGACACCTCTGTTGAATCTTCCATACCATTTGTATTTTCCGTTCTCGTCTTTCCAAGGACTCAGGAAGCTTCGACAACCCATACAAGAAAAGACTTCGTTTTCGAACTGTTGACGCATAATCTTCGCAGAGATGTAATCCGGATTCATACGCTTGGCAGAACATTTGACGGCAAGTTTGAACAGATAGTGATACTTGGAATCTTCAGGAACGTTGTTTTCATCAAGAACAAACAGAAGTTTGGGGAATGCAGGTGTCACATAGACACCGTCTTCGTTCTTCATACCAAGAAGTCGTTGCTTCAGTATTTCCTCAATAAGCATCGCAGTCTCTTCCTCATACTCCTTGTCTTCACTGATATAAAGGAAAAGAGAAACGAACGGTGTCTGTCCATTTGCGGAAGAGAAAGTATTTTCCTGATATTGCAATGTCTGCATCGCACTCGCAATCTCTTGACGAAGGTTATCTTCGACAGCTTTCAGAATCTCTTCCTCAGGGGCATTAGGATGATGTTTCTTTTCATTCTTGTAAATCTTCTCACGAGACACCCTCACATAAGGAGCGAGATGCGACAATGAAATTGTCTGACCTCCATGCTGACCGTTGGAAATCTGCAAAGAAATCTGAGAGGCAATTGTTGCGGCGGTCATAAGTGATTTCGGTGTCTCAATCATGTGTCCGTTGATAACCGTACCCTTGTCAAGCATATCCTTGACATTAATGAGCAAACAATTGAAACAACCGTCGTGAATCAAATAATCCGTATCGTGGATATGAATGAGACCTTCCTGATGAGCGTGGAGAATATGCGTAGGGAACAACACTCGTTCGCAATATGAACGAGAATGCGTACCTGCAATCAGGTCTCTCTGCGTTGAAATCAGACGTCCGTCCTTGTTGGAGTTCTCGTCGAGTACTGCCTTGTTGGTCTGATTTACAATACCTGAGATTTCCTCGTCGATGATATCCTTCTGTTTTTGGTAGGCTTTGATAGTCTTGTATCTTTCATAGGAGTTGGCAGTGAGGTTCTGACCATATTCATTGAGTTTGTTAAGAATGAACTTGTCGATTTCCTCTGTAGAAATTTCCTTTTTCTTGGAGAATTTGTCCACAGTCTCCTCAACGATTAAGTTTGCCAACCTCTTGTTCAAAATACCGCTACCACATTTCATCGCCTGAGTGATAGCTTTATATATTTTCCTTGAATCAAATGGCTGAGTGTTACCGTGACTTTTAATCACTTGATTCTCTTCGCTCATAATTACAATTCCAAATTATTTTTTGATTTAGTTTTTTTTCAGACTGTGGATTATTTATTACCCAACGATACTCTCATTTCGGACTTCCTGAACAAACCTCGATTTTAGTTTCTTTAAACAAAGAAAAACGATTTTGACTGTTTTTATGTCAATTATGAAGTTTATCTTTGATTTCAACAAAAAATCCGGACTCACCGAAGTCCGGATTCAATGTCAGTTTTTAACAAACAACGGAACGAATAAATCATTCTTAAATTGTTCATCATCATCTTCGAAATGCCTGATAGTCTCGTCGTATAAATATCCGAACTTACATCTTTTATAGTAAAAGACATTCTCTGATGCGTTCCAAACGGCAACTTCGGCATTACGACTATCTCCGTAATAAGTGCAACCGTCCTTCAAATCCTTTTTCGGTATGGCTCCGCAACGAATGTAATTCGGAATGACATATTCCCTATAGACATCCATAGAATCCGTAATCGGAACACTCGGTATAGAATTTATATCCGAAAACGGACGCATTTCTTTAACTTTTTTTATAATTTGTTCGTCTTTATGACTAATGGTTTCCATTATATTTCATTGTTTTATGAATTTTAAGTATATGTCATTGGGTTTGTCATAAAGCGTGTCAAGTTCTCCCCAACTTTTCTTACGGAACTCTTCCTTGATGGTACTGATATAGAAATCAACCCATTTTTCTCCATATTGTTTCGCCGGAAGAGGGATTGCCTTGCCGTTCTCGTCAAACCTATAATCACTGAGACATTTCAAGTCAATGTATCTCATAAGAAAAGATTTCTCTGGAGGGCATACCATCTCTCCGTTCTTGTTGAGATATTTGCGACGATAGTTCACATTCTCCCTCATAGGATGTTTCGTGACCTCATTTTTGTCGACAATTTCTTCATAGAACTTACGGACATATTTCATAGGAGTCAACAAATTGCCTTTGGAGTTGATGAATCCGAAATAATCCGCCTTTCCATACAATGCGCCGGGAGAACCCATCTTGGTAGTGACCTGAATCCATTGGAAATCCGGATTGGTACGTTCCTCACTGCGTCTGATACGAGCCTCTGTCTTGATATCTATACCATATTCGTAATTTGAACCGGGAGGTCTATGGAATATGTCAATATGAAATATCTTGTCTTCCTGAGGAGAAGAATTTCTCCAACTGCCTCCAAACGCACCAACCATCAAATTACCGAATATCGGATTATCAGTCTCGATACTTCTTATGGCATTCTCACTCGCACGATAAAGTAATTTCTTTGTCATCTCTTTTATTTCTTGAAAGTCAAAATCTCTTCATTTGGTCACTTTCTTGAACCTCTCGTAGATTTCAGGAGATATTCTTCCTTCCATCTTGTCATAGATGTTCTCGAAACTGCCGTCGACAATATAAGTGATACACCAGTCATCCTTGTGTCGAATACCTCTACCAAGAGACTGTACAATTGTTTTCATCGTCTCACCATCGTACCAAAACGGTATCACATCTTTCTTCGCACGTACGAGTTGGTCGGCGAGTGAAGGATATGGTACCTTCATCACAATCATGAACCTACAGTTGTCGTCAGGAAGGTCGATACCCTCCACAAGTGTCGGACCTGCCAAGACTTTATCGGTACAGTAATTATATTCATCCAACACATATTCCTTTTCCTTGCTGTTTGAATAACACAACAATCGGTTCTTGGTTTCGGTGATGGCGTTATCGAATAACTTACGAGCAAACTCATAAGAACCTGTATGGATAATACCTTTCTGGTTCTTATGTGACTGTAATATGAGGTCAATTATCTCCACTACATGCGGAAGATTCTGGTCCTTGTAGGCATAACTCATCTTATAGTCAGGAATCATGTAAATCGGAGATATCTTGTAATTGAAGGTTGTGGGGATTCTCAAGTACTTGAAATCATTGAACTGTCTGTTGTATTCCCAAAGTCCGACACCGATTTCTCTTTGGAACAACCCATAGTCTCCGACAGTCGCAGTCATCATCACCTCATGTTTAGACTTGTTGTTGAAAAACTCATTCACCAACCATTCTTCATAAACACAATTGATGCAGAATTTCTTGTGATTAAAAGACTTGGTCTTGTTGTCATAAACAGAATTTATCACAAGATTCTGGTAACCAATATTCTCGACTATCTTCGGATATGTGACAAATCTCGTATGTCGATTCTCTAACCACGAACAAGCAAACAATACAGCCTTGTCATCCTTTGAAAGTTTCCCTCCACTGAACTCCTTGTTTTCAAAAATATCCCTTATCTTGTCAATTTTAGAAGCTATGTCATCTTGAATCTGAAAATACTTCATGTAATAAGAGAATGCTGTAGGCTTGTCGTAAATGAAATCCACAATCTTGTGTTGATACTCGACAAGATGTTCAGTCGTACATTCCTCCCTTTCATCCGGTTCAAACAGACCTTCGGAATTTATGAAATCTATAAGTTTACCAAGTTCTCCCATGTCATAATCCTCAGAAAATTCAGGAGAACACCAATTCTGTACAATATCCGGCATCTTGTGTACCTCATCACATATAACGATGTCACGAGTATCAAACGGAGGAAGTCCGTCCGAGCCGTCTTCACTATACAGAGGTTTCACGTCATTCATGTGACAGAGATACAGAACGTATGTCATTATTGTAATAGGAGACAATATCGCTTTCTTCCTGTCTATGATACAAGGACAATCGGTAGTGCAATAATAACCCTTCTGTTCGGCAAGCCTTTGGTTCATCAGTATATTATACGGAACTTTATGCAACTTGCAATCTCCTGAAGGAAATACCATGTTGTTCAACGAACATCTGTAGTTCGCAAGACCCTTCATCTTTGCAAAATCATCCAACTTGTACTTGTTCACGTCATTGATATACTGTTCCAACAATCCGAGGTCAGAAACAAGAATATAAGAAGACTTTCGGTAATACTCCCAAGCGACACCAGCAACGATGAATGCAATCCAAGACTTACCTGAACCTGTAGGAGCTTCAAGGCAAGTTATCTTGATATTACTGTTGAGGATGTTATGGAGAATCTGTACGATATACTCAAACTGATACTCACGGAACTTGAAGTCCATGCCGATATGGTCCTGCACCCATTGGCACACAAGGTCTGAAAGTGTCTTGAAATCGGCAGGTCTTGCCGCACATTCCTTTTCATCCTCAAGTTCCATTTTGAGGTGCATGTCCTTTTCCTCAGGAGTCTTCTCAACACCTGTGTAATACTTAGTGAATCTCCATTTCGGACGAGATTCTTTGCTGTTGATTATCTTAGATATGGATAACATAAAAATTTTATGAAAATTTCAAGAATTTTCTTTGATTTTCGTCATTCATTTTATTTTTATCTATTAAGTTTTCATAAAAAGACCCTTGAAAAACATTCTGTCTTCCAAGGGTCAAAGATTAACAATAGCAACTTATTGTCAATTAAATGTCAATGTCATTGAAGACGCTAGCTGGGTCAATTGACTCTTCATCTCCTACAGTTGCGGCATCATCTTCTTTCTGATTACCTTCTTCATCGAAACCGTTGTCTTCGGAACCGTCTTGGTCTCCTTCGACAAATTCTCCTCCGATTTTGTCATCGAAATTCTCTTCCTTATAATTATACACCTTCTGAATGATTTCTTTAACCTTTGGTGCATATTTGGTATCAGTCAGACGGACTTCCTCTCCTTCCTCATTGTTATCATGAGATTCGGTGTTGGTAGGGTCGACATCACCATCCTTGGCAGGTTGGTCAGTGTCTCCAAAAGGATTCTCGTCCTCATTCAACTTGGAAGTCAATCTTGAAGTCAGAGACTCGAAAGGATTACCTCCTCCCATATCACCTCCTTGCGGAGCCGGTTGTGCGGCAGCAGTTTCTTGAGGCTGTGCAGCGGCAGCATTTGCGTCCTGTTGTTGACCACCATTATTCTCCTGAGAGCCATCACTTGAAGAATCCCCTTCCTTTTCAACTTTCTGAAGGACATCTTCAGGGATACCGTTGTCTGTCAGTACCTTGATGAACTTATCTGCGTCTTTCACTTTAAAAGTGATTGCGGTCAAAGTTGCAACCTTGTCTCCGAGTTGTTCATCTCCAGCATTTTCCTCCTCGTTCAGTTTACCGGTCTTCAGTGCAATGACATTCTCAAGAATAGTAATCAACTGCGACTGTTTCTTCAGTACTTTTGCATACTTGCCTTTATCTTGAGACTGCGACTCGTTCAGAGACTTGTACTTGCCATAATATTTCCTGTAGTTAGACTTGGCTTCTTTGAGTGTATTCTGAAGAGCACTCTCAGACATCATAATCATTTCCTTTCCGTTCACTTTAATGCCTGCAAAAGGAAGAGGGAGTGTATATTCCTTGATTGCCTTTTCTTTCTGAATACTTTCATTCATAGTCTCAAGAATACGAGCATAGATGGCACGGTCTTTTACTTCCGCAATGATTTTGTTCGTCACTGCTTCTGAAAGGTTTGCAGTACCCTTGAATTGTTTTTTCTGACGTCTATTTTGATGTCCTTGATTACTTGGATTGAATCTTTTTGACTCGAATGTTTCTTCATCGTCATCGTCTTCAATCTCGATTTCCTCATCATCGTCATCCTCAAATTCGGAATCATTGTCGATTTCAGGTGAACGGTCTTCATCGTCATCGTCATCGTCATCGTTGTCATCTTCAGTATCGAAATCAAATTCTTCGGAATCTTCCTCTTCAGCAGTATAGTCTTCAGGATTATCCACACCATAACTGGACAGGAGTGAATTGAGTTCCTCTACGTCGATGCCATAAATTGCCATCACAGGATTGCCTTCATCGTCATAGTTTCCTGAAACAGTAGCACCTCTTTCCTCAAGTTCATCTGCCAATTCGTTGAAAGAACCTTCGAAACCGCCTTCTCTGAGTTCTGCTGTATTCAGTACGAAAACAATTTCTTCATTTTTCATGATAATGTATCTAAATGAAATATTTTTTCAAAATTTAAGTATTTATCTTTATGGAGTCAAAGACAAAACCTTAAATCCAAAACTTCTTCGAACGACCTCCAAACATCCTGTTGTACTTCCACATGGTTTTACCAAGGAAAACAGGGAAAAGGAACATACTGAACAATAACGCCTTTAAAACATTGAAACCGATTTGTCGCAAACAATACCTCCAACCTGATGAACGGAATATCTCTTTCTTCTCGGAGAGACTTTCATCTTCGACCGTCTCAAAATACATTATACTGAGTATGACTGATGTCGAAAAGAAGTAATAGAAAACAAGCAACGGTACGATAACCATAAATAAACTCTTTTTTCGACTATTTAGCGTCCTTTTCAATCAGTTGGAATGACTCAACTGTAACTTTAGAATCAAGACCGACCCAACCTTCAATATCAGAGTCTTTGCGCGAATAATCCTTATAGTACTGCCACCAACCATCATTCTTTGGAGTATCGGAGGACTTCATGGTTACAGTACTTCTTAACCTCTGACCTTACAGAGATACACACCTTCTATTTCAGGATTGATATTTTTCATGGTCGTTCCTTTCTGACGGAGATTTCCTTATATTTGGAGGTGAAGAGGAAACCTAAAAGAATTCGACATAATCCGAAAAACGTCACATACTTGGCTTCCGAAGAAAAACCTTTTTCATCGATTTTCATGAAATCGACACAAATAAAATATTTCTTTTTCATCATTCACTTGAATTTAAAAACGTTAAACATCTCCGTTTCTCCAGAAAAAGTTTCCGAAAATATATTTACGATTGGCCAATTTAACCACACAATCGACCGACAAGAACCAATTCCAAAATTCAAGTCTGCCGATTGCCCATCCTATTTCTCTAAACGTTGTATTCAATCCGCTCATAACTAAAAATACATTTAATTTGATGCAAAGGTAAACAAAAAATCCGAAACAACCAAAGAAATTGTCTCGGATTTTTTGTTTTTAAGATTTTTTAGATTCTCCGACTCCAAAAGTCGCATAAAAAACATCATCCAGAACATCATTCTCAAGTTCAATTAACCAAATGTCTCTTATATTGCGACGATATTCCTCTACGAATCTACCGAGGTCTCGGAAATAATCCTCCCATTCGCCATTGCCGTTTCTGCCTCCGCAAATAACCAACACATTACCGGAATGTTTTGTTGATTTTGTCAGACGTTCGTCCGCTCTAAGACGACTGTATTCGCTAATCGAATCTATAACATTCGTAGCTTCCTGTAAAATAGTATCCCTTAAATTCATACCACATCCTTTTTGGATTACTCTTCGACTAACTGCAAATACTGGCAAGGGAAAGACGGCACTTCATCCGTACACCATACGTTGTTAGCGCTCAGATAAAACTTGAAACCGTCCTCATACATATCATGTGCCAATACACGGAACACGATGGTTTTTCCTCCGTGTCTCTTTCCGACAGATTTTGCCATAGAAGGATTAGATGAAAGATGGACATAAAGTCTGCTCTGTTTGAGCAACCCTTTCTCCATGATAGAATCATAGAAACGGTCAGAAGTTCCGTGATAAAGGAACATCGGAGGCTCCATCTCTTTAAGACCTACATCAACCATTACAGAATGTCCTTGTCTCGCACGGACTGCCGTATGGTCTTCATTGTACTCGTACCTACCCTTGTTATCGGTTGCAACGATTTCTTCAATTTCCTCCTCAGTATAACCGCACTCGGTCACAAGATTCTCAACGGTTCTCCAACCGTCTTTAGGGAAATCATAATTGGAATCGTGACGCAAAAGGAATGCAAGCTTTCTTCCTGCATCTTGATTATCTTGCACTTCAAATTGTTTCTCCATTTATCGAATTTTTTTATTTTGTTTTCTGTCCAAAAATCTCCTTATGGAGTTGGTCGATACAGTTCGCAAGGAACTGACGGATGATTGTTTCATCATCAAGACCTATTTCGTCTTTCGCTCTCTGAAAATCCTCTTCCTTGACTCTGATATAAGGACAGACTTTCTCAAACTCCTTTACGATGGATTTTCTGAGTTTCGACTCAAAATCCGTTGGTTCAAATTTTCTTTCTTCCATTTTCTTGTTTACCATTCGGTCAGTGAAGCGACCTCGTTTACCAAATATTCATAATCAACAGGAGTATAATCCCATCTCTCCACACATACACAGGCACCTCTTGCGGACACCGTATTATAATTCGGATTCGCATGTACATGTCCGTACAGATTGATGAACGGACTCCGTTTCTCAAGGAAAATCGGCTGATGCGACAAAATGACATAATTGTCAACAATCATCTGATGCTTGTGCTGTATGATTTCAAGGAACCTTCCTGTGCTCTTGAAGAACTCAAAATTCTTTTTATCGTGATTACCACTTATAAGAATAATGTCTCCATTGAGTCTGTTTAACAGTCCTTTCATTTTATCGGCATCGACATTCAGCATCACATCTCCAAGATGATACACCAAATCGTGTTTACGCACAACCGAATTCCATCTCTCAATCATCTGTTCATTCATCTCCATTGCATTCGCAAAGGGACGGTCCTCGTACTGAATGATTCTATTATGAAAGAAATGCGTATCCGATGTAATCCAAGTTCTTTTCTTACTCAGATTATGTTTTTTATTAATCATATCAAAAAATATTATAACATTTTAATATTAGACTACAAATTGTATAAATCCGGTTCCAATCCGCAAAAGGATAAACCTTTTTGTTTATAAACCCATTTAGAATCTCCGTGTTCTGTCACGGTATCGCCCTTGGAAGGTTTCTGACAGGCAATGTTTTTTATCGACACAGCTCTACGAACACCATCATATATCAGTTGTCTGTTACCGTTGAAATCATTATATGGAGCAAATTCATTGGTATAAAAATCCGCAACATTGAATTTCGTTTCCTGACATTTGACTATATGTTCCATACCTCTTTTATTAAGGGAGTAACAGGAAGCACACCATAACAATGAATAACCACAATAATCATTATTGATAGGACGGTTTTTCAAGAAAAATTGCCAATTCTCTTCAGTGCCGCACTTGTCATAGAGTTCAATGTCATAATGAGGAGAAGACTCCAAGATACGTTCAATCTCTCCAAGGTCCTTGAGAAACGCAATATCATCCTCCAATATAAGAATTCTCTTGTATTCCAATCCAAGTGCCTCTTTTATACAAGAATAATGACCCATCGCAAGATTCAGTTTAGGAACGTCAAAACTCTCTATACCATTGGTTCTTGGAAAATTATAAGAATTGAGAAGAACGTTGTCCAAAGGAGTCCTAAAAGTGTACTTGAAAGAAAATATACCCGAATCAAGGATTCCGACTCTATTGAGCTCCTCCATAAGTTCAGGCCGACGTTCCTTGTATTCCACAAAATGAATACAATATATATGGTCGAAATGTTTTTTCCAGTCTATCATTGTTTTTTCTTGATTGATTTCCATTTATCGAACAGTTCATCCTTCGTACAATAACCGTTTTCAACATTCCTGTCGAGTGTTGAACGACACTCCTTGTCGAGGATATTGGTCTTAAAATAATCCCACCATTCATCAGAATCTTCCATAGATTCATCCTGTACAATGGCATCCCAAATCAATCGACGCTTAATACGGTCATCCTCGTCAAAAATATGTGTTTTGTCAAGTTCCTTCGCATCTATATTACGTCCCTCGTTAGTATAGGAGGTCTTATGACAGATTGCAATATGCGTCGGATACATATCCGTATGATTCAATTTCTGTGTGGGTTCATAGACTATACCAAATGTCCGTAACATTTCCTGATAACTGTCTCGGAAAATCTTGGAAAACCCTATAGTCATCCATCCATCATCACAAGCAAAGGAACTATCTCCTTTCAGTTGTTCATATCTGTCAAATTCATTCTTATTGGCATCGTAAAACCGGAGAATCAAATCAACGTTCTTCCTTGACAATATATAACATTCTCCACCGAAAAAAGGAATACTATCCGCAACCCAGTTCTGATTGTATGAAGTACAAGTCCAAATATGACTGTCATCTTCAAGATGGTCAACAAACATCCGAAGTCTTTTTGGATTCAGAACCGTTGAGATATTCAATCTCACCACATAATCATACTTGCCGAATACTTCCGGATTATCGTTCACGTATTTCAATGTCTTGCAGACTTTTTGAAAAGTACGGTCTCGACGGTCATCGACTTCAACGAATATACGATGAGTGCTTGTATCATGGCAGTTCTTGGTTCCTGAATTGAAGAACCACAAGTCCATTTCAGGAAACTCGCCCTTTAAAATCGGATTCGCAAAAGTATCGGCAATTTCTCGTTCCCTGTCACGATAATAAGGAAGACGACAAGACATCACCAAAACCAAAATTTTCTTCATAATTAAATCCAACAAACTCTTATGTAATTTATATATTCCTCAAAACGATTTTATTAAAAAACGGTCACAATCAAATTGCGACCGTTATACAAATTCCTCATTTTTCCAATTCAAAGAAATTTCCTTTAAGGGTTCTGTCCTTGAAAACCTCCATAATCTTTTTATGCAATACCACAAAAGATTTTCCAACCCCTAACGAATCAAAATAGGTACGCATCTTGTCGGCGACATCATACAACCATTCTTGGTCATTCAATACTTCTCCGTCAAAACCTCCTTCGATGTCTTCCGTGAAATCCTTTGAGGAATAATCGTATTTTCTCTTGAATTTACGGAAAGGACTCGGAGAAACTTCACCGTTACCGACGAATTCAAACGCAACGAACGTCTTTATGAATTGTATCAGGTTCACCAATGTTTGTTCATTATAGGTATTATAACCATTATTGAATACCCATCGTCCCGTCTGTCCATCATTCGAAGATACTTCAAGAGTCGGACTTACGCCAATATTGTAAGTCATGTCCAAATCCAAATCCTCGTACCAATTATCATAATCACTGTGATGCCACATCTCGTACTGCTTACCATCTTTATCAATATAAACATAAAAGACGTTAATCATATTCGAGGAATAATCCAATTCCACACAGAAATAGATTCGGTCATTGGTTGGGTTAGAGAAACAGAACACACGGTCTTCCTCGTAATTGGACAGATAATTTCGTGCGGACCACAAATCCTCACAGTCTTCTTGATTATAAGCTTTGATGAAATCCGATGCAAAACTTCGCATATCCCTGTATATTTTTACAACCATGTCGTCGGCATCAACTTTAATATCGGAAGAAGTCTTTGAAGATATTTTCTTAGTTATCGATTCATTAAGTTTCAAATAATCAGATATACGGCTGACTTTGACCGCACCTGAATGTATTCTTTTATTTTTTTCTTTCATGTACGAAGGTGTTTATCAATTCGTATTATTTATCAGTCACTATTGTTCAATAAATAAACAACAAAATACAACCACATTCTTAAAAATGAATCCTTTAAGAGAAAGTTACCTCATAACCGAAAACGAACACAACTTCGATTCTCTTTTTGCGAAAATTAACCTCTATAACTACCAAAGAGTCCACGCCCGTGGAAGACTCAATGAATCGAGATTCAACGCAAAGAACGACATCCGTCTGACATTGTCAGAACAACAGTGCGTCAAAGACTTTTTCAAGATTGTCGAATATAAGATGCTGCAATCATACGAGAACCGTATGAACGAAGGCATTGATTTCAATATCGGAGCAAAAGTCAAGAAAATCAAACAGTTCTTTGAGGCATTGTCGAAAATGGTTATCGGAACCGTTTCGGAATTCATCAACAAGATAATCGAGATGTTAAACAAGCTCGGTCAAAAAGTATCGGAATTCATCGACAGTGTTTTTGGTTTTGACGGTTTCGACAATTTCAAGCCTAAAGACCAAGGAGGTATTCTCAAAGGCATCGATTCCAAACAGCTTGGATTCATAGGAGCGGTTCAGGAATATTGTTCCAATAACCTGAAATCTCCTGAAATCAAGAATGCCGCAAAAGAGCTCGGCTCTGTCAACGAAGGATTCTCCGACAAGCTTGACAACTGGCTCAAGAATTCAAAGATGCTTAATTCCAAGGTCGGTAAACTTATTCTTGGAGACCGTTCGAAAGTCGGTGGAGGCAAAGTATCACTGTGGAAGACCATCGGTGTGTCTATCGTCGGCTCTCTTCTTCTTTGTACTGTAATACCAATGTTGGTATCTCCGCTTGGAACAGTCGGAGTATGTATTACTGTTGCCTGCAAGGTCGTATGGGTATCAAGAGGTGTGATAAAAGTTCTGCACCATCGTTCAAAGACAAAAACATCAGAACAGAGTCTATGGAACTTCTGGACTGTCTTCCAAATCATACTCGTAGTCGGAACTCCGATACTGTTTGCGATACCGGGAGTTAAAGATGCGGTCAACGGATGGATGGCGGACCGAATCAAAGACCTTGGTCTTGACAAATACACCGACAAGATTGCTCAGTTCTTCAAAAGCGGAACAACTGAATCAAGAACAGTCATCAAAGAAATCAATGACCCTGATGTTGCAAAGAATGCAATATTAGGAAAAGATGCAGTCGCAGGTGCCGTGATGGATAGAGCGGATTCGTTCCGAGCCATTCATAATGCAGGGGGGGATGTATTTGATTACATCAAAAAAGTCACTTCAGACATCGGTCTTGACGGCAGTGATGCCAAGTCGATGACCAATTTCATGACAGACTTCAACAAACTTGACATAAAAGGTCCGGATGTCTATGACCATGTGTTCGGCAAGCTTCAAGACTGCAAGACCATGCAAATCGGTTTTGACACTTCTATCGTCAAACGAACATTCGGAGACACCAAGACTTTTGTCAATGTCCTTTTTGACAAATTCAAGGAAGAGGGTATCAATGTCAACAAAGCCAAATTCTACAACCTCATAAACCAAGCCGCTTGGGAAAATTCTTCCGGAAACCGTGGAGCGATTGACGTAATTTCTCTTCCTGATGTCAAATCAAGTGCCGAAAATGTTGAAGCAATAAACAAAGTACTCAAAGACGTCCTCGGAGACAGTACGGTCTCTAAAGGTCATACAGTCATAGGTGTCCTTAACGCTCCTATGAAATTCACAAAAACCGTAAAAGAGATAATAACGTCTTTCAATCCTAAATGGGATTTCGGTCTATTGTATATGCCGATTTTCAAAAAAGGACTAATTCTGCACAATGAACTTACCAACAAAGACTATCAAATCAATAACATCAAACAAGATGTTCCTTTATCGGAATTCAAGCCTTTGTTGAACAACCAAGCCGCTAAGAAGATGGTTGATAAAGAAAAAGAAATCATTGACGCACAATACGAGGAAATCGAAGAATCACTGAAACAACTTGAATGGGAAAGATTGTTCGAGACAGATAATCTTCCTGCGGTTATCAATAAAGGAAACACTCTACCAGCGGTCGTTAACAAAGGTAACACTTTACCGGCAGTTGTCAATAAAGGGAATACTTTACCATCGGTCGTTAACAAAGGTAATACCTTACCGGCAGTTGTGAATAAAAGCAATACTCTTCCTGCAACCACAAACAAAGGAAACACTTTACCGGCAGTGGTGAACAATAACGGAGGAGGTTTACCGACAACAACAGGTAATAATCTTCCGGTTCCTGTTGGTAACAGGGAAGTTGTTCTCAAACAACAAGGAGAAATCATAAAAAGAGAACAAAAGGAACTTCAAGCATATCAACAAGGAGATGTGAACTGTACCGTCTTTTATTCTCCTGCCGTAGACAATCAAATGGCTATGGCATTCAGTTCTCCATTTAATGTGGTCTGTGTAAACCCAAAAATCGCAGAGAACAATGAAAATGGTGTCGACAGACCTTTGTTCAAAAAAGGATTGTTCAAGTTCTATACTTTCAAGACCGATAAATCAAATCAAAAGGAATTTACGGAATATCTTCGCAAACAAATGAAAGACAGTGTGATGAAAACTTATGAAATCATCAAATTCGCTGCGCTCAATTATCAGATTTTGAAAGAAGAAGACGGAAAATTGATGGTCGGTGACAAAGCACAGAATACAAGTATTCCTGCTCTTGGAAATTTCACTCCTCAAGAATTCTGTGACATCTTCAACGGAGACAAGGACGCTTATGAATTCTATAAAGCGGAATATGCCGGAGGTTCGACAGAATCACAACAACCACAGAACGGTCAAGAGAACGGACAGGAAAATACACAACAGACCTCTCAACAAAACAGTCAAGAAAATACACAACAGAAGAATCTGCCTTCTCCGAACCAATCTCAACAACAATCTGGACAAAATCAAGGAAATTCTCAATCGAATCAAAATCAGACTACACAACCACAGAACAATGGAGGAAATAACGTCACAAACAATAATACCCAAACGAACCAACAACAATCATCTAACGGTTCCGACACTCAGTCGCAATCCAATCAACAACAACCTAAATCCAACAACAATACAAACCAACAGAACAAACAGGGGAACGGCAAAAAGTCTCTCAAATGGTATCAAAAGTTCTGGAATTGGATTAAAGGCAAGAAAAACGAAAGTTTCAACTTTGATGACAAGATGAGTGTCGAAGAATTATATGAAACATTGGCAACTGTACACAAACTTCGTAAAGAAGGATTGATACACGATTAAACACAGAGAGGGAAGAGTTTGACTCTTCCCTCTTTCTTTATATCTATAATAAACAATCAATAATTTTCTTCACTTTTCAGAACGATTTTCTTCCTGAGAGGTTTCTTCATTTTCGTTCTTTCCTGAAGATTTTGTAAAATCTGACGAAGTTCATCAATACTAAATTCACTCAATTCAAGTATCCCTGAAGAAGCCGCACCATAAAGATTGTAAATTTTCGGAGAACTCTCGGATTGATTCAAAGGAGAAGGTCGGTACATTCCGACATAAACCTTCTTTCTTGGAGAATTGAAATAGATGTGACTTGCGATAATTTCATACGTCTGTGTATAACCCATCAGTGAACGAGTTTCCGTTCTTTTAACCACATCCCCATTATCAAGAACTTTGTTACTGTTTCCTTCAAAAAATTCAGGTAAACATCCAAAAGGCAACTTATATCCTAATATATATTTTTTATCAATATCCGGAACCGCATCAGACTTTCCAAAAGAATATACCATTTGGGCAATACTTTCTTCCAAGAACATCCTGTCAGACTTTTCAATAACCTCTGTACTGTTTTTCTTGCTGATTTTTTTCGTAAAAGATTCTTTCAGTTCAGATAGATTGAAATTAGAAACTGGGCGAACCTTGCGGCTATAGCTAACCTTACCGTGCCAGTAGAGGGTGTCTCTAGTGAGGGGCAATGCCCACGCGCCCGTGGCACTGTACTCAGTCGAGCTCCAGTACACAGGAACACCTTCGTCCCAGGTAGTAACGAACTTTTGTCCTCCGACAATCGATAATGCGTTCTGAATTTCTTCAAGATGGTTATAAATCAACCATAATTCACCGGAAGACGGTAAATACCAATTACGATTACCTTTATTATAATTCAAGCAATAATACGCCGCAGGAAAATCAGGTGAATTAAGTCTCCTACAATACATTTCACCGTTGAAATCAGATTCAGCATCTTCAATCTCTTCAACCGATTGATTAATCAATTCACGTTTTTCTGACCAAGTCAAATTTTCAGGAGAATC